>Ga0265293_10002300_pt1 | contig 38911 bp, 21 predicted proteins | sample Munlanlewell138R_FD_192505 | JGI IMG/M metagenome (GOLD analysis project Ga0265293, IMG submission 192505) | Leachate microbial communities from a municipal landfill in Southern Ontario, Canada - Leachate well 138R | ecosystem: Engineered > Solid waste > Landfill > Unclassified | place: Canada... | reverse complement strand
TGAATAATAGAGCTCTCCCTCCAGACAAGTCTTGCAAATATTTCAGTAGAAATGACAGATGCTGCTAAATGAAGAGAGTTGGGAAGAATGAGGTGCAAAGCGCCCATTCTTACCAACTCTCTCGCTTTTTTGAGCCGTACCAATAAACTGAATCCTTATTTGATCATACCCGTTTTTTTCAGGCATTTTTTTATCATCTCGAAAGTGCGATCTATTTCGCTGTCGAGTCCTACGGAGAAACGGATCAATCCTTCTGAAAGCCCCATCTCTTTTTGTTTCTCTTCGGGCACTTCCGAGGATGTACTTTTACCGGAATTGCTAAAGAGTGTTTTGAAATAGCCAAGGCTGACAGCCAGATAGCCTACGCCTTCGCTTTCCATCATCTCCATTACTTCGGCAGCTTTGTCGGCGGTGCCTGCGTCGAAAGAGAGCATGCCACCAAAGCCATATTTTTCATTCATAATGGTTTTGTGTAGCTCATGGCCGGGATGTTTTTTCAGGCCGGGGTAGTTTACCGGAATTCCAATTTCTTCCAGCTTCTCGGCCAGATACATGGCGTTGCGGCTGTGTTGTTGCATGCGGATATGCAGTGTGTGCAGATTTTTCAGGATCGACGACGAGCGGAATGGGTCGAGCACAGGACCCAGAAGCATAGCCGTGCCGTTGTTAACGTCGATGAGTGAGGCAATAAATTCTTCGCTTGCGCAGATGGCACCCGCTACGCAATCGTTTTTCCCGTTAACAAATTTGGTGAGGCTATAGAGCACCACGTCAGCGCCCAGTTGTGATGGGTTGATCATCATTGGCGTAAAGGTGTTGTCGACCAACAGCTTTGCGTTGTGTTTGTGTGTGATGTCGGCAAGTTTGCGTACATCCGAAACTTCCAGCAGCGGGTTGGTGACAGTTTCGGTGTAAACGATGCGCGTGTTGGGTTTGATGGCGGCTTCTACTTCCTTCAGGTCGGTAATATTTACGAAAGTGACCCCGATGTTGAATTTTTCGATGTAGTTGTTCAGAAAAGCAAAAGTTCCTCCGTAGGTGGTTCGGCTGGCCACGATATGGTCGCCGGCATTGCAAAGTTGCAAAATTGCCGAGGTGATGGCGCCCATTCCTGAGGCTGTAACCCAGGCGGCTTCTGTCCCTTCCATGGCGGCCAGGGCATCAGCCAGATATTTGTTGCTCGGGTTCCAGTGGCGTGAGTAAAGGAAACATCCTTCGGCCTCACCCTGAAAAGTGTCGAGCATGGTCTTGGCCTGCATAAAAGTAAATGTTGCCGAATCTGATACCGACGGGTTTACGTCGCCATATTCGCCAAATTGTAATAAATCCTGAATCTTACTTGCCGGATCAAATTTCATAATCGTATAATTTTTATTAATGAATAAATTTTTAAATGTCGAAGCAAAACTAACGAAAACAAAACGAATTTGTGACTTCTGTATCAATCATTTTAAAAACTGAAATCTAAAACACGATTATCCCGAAAAACTGTAAGTTTGCCGATTGATTTTTGAGTAGCAGGTTTTAGTTTGTGAAAAAAGTTCCTTAGTTCTCAGTCTTCAGTGAAAACTAACAACAGCCTGCCCTGAGCTGGTTCTGACAGGTTTCGACTGGCTCAGACTACAAGCTCAACCACCGTTGCCGAAGGGAACACCAAACACCGAACAAAAAACATGACAGAAAACTTTAAACTCGACAGCCTCGACCGGCGCATCCTGGCGCTGCTCACCGCCGACGCCCGCATGCCTTATCTGGAGGTGGCGCGCCATTGCAAAGTGTCGGGAGCAGCCATCCATCAGCGCGTACAAAAAATGACCGAAGCCGGTGTCATCACAGGCTCGCAGGTAACTATTTCGCGCAGCGGCTTTGGCTATCTCACCTGTGCTTTTATCGGGCTTCAGGTAAATCTTATTGCCACCAGCACACATGAGGAGGTTTTTCAAAAAATCAAGCGGATCCCTGAAATCGTCGAGTGCCACCACATCACGGGGAAATATTCGCTGTTGGTAAAAATCCTGGCGCGCAACAACGAACATCTTAAAAACATCATCGTCGAACAGATACAGTCCATCCCGGAGATAGTAGCCACCGAAACCTTCATCTCGCTCGAAGAGGGTTTTGTGCGCTCACTGCCTGTGGAGTAAAATGTGTTGTTTTTGTTCCGATTAAAAACTAATTATCTTTGGCGATAGAAACAGATAAGGTGAAGCAAATAACGACTTTTGGTATTGTGGTGTTAATCGTTGCTCTGGTAATTTCCGATTGCCAATTGCAGGCACAGGACACCATCAAAATCGACTCGCTGCGCTACATGGCTCTGGTGGCGCGGGGCGATTCGGCGCGTGTGCACGAACATGTGGAGCTTTCCAAAGCATTGGCTGCCTCCGACATCGGGCAAGCATTGCTCACGGCACAGAAGGCGATGGATATAGCAGAAAAATCGGGCGACCAAAAACTGATTGCACATGCGTGTCTCAATTTCGGCAACGCATACTTCGTCAACGGCCTGCTGGAGCTTTCCACACAGTACTATTTGCGATACATCGAAATAAATACCCGCCTCGGCGATGAGAAGGGTGTTGCTTACGGGCGCATAAATCTGGGTGCTGTGTATCTGCAGTTGGAGCAATACCAACAATCAAGAGGCTATTTTGAAAAAGCACTCGTTTTTTTTGAACACCTCACCGATTCTCTGCAGCCTGCTTCGCCACACAACGAAATGCTCACCATTTATAATAATCTGGGCATCGCTTGTCAAAATCTCCAGGAGCCTGATTTAGCCGAAAATTATTATCAAAAAGGAATCCTGCTGGCCAGACAGGGTGGGAGCGATCCGGAAATCCTTGGCATCCTGCTCAACAACCTGGGCACACTTTTTATCGAGCAGGGCTATCCCGAAAAGAGCTATGAATATCTCATCGAATCATTCCGGTTGCGTCAGTCATCCAACGATCTGGTGGGCATGGGGCAATCGCATCGCACGTTGGCCGAATACTATATGGCCATCAACGACGAGCACACTGCCATCCAACATCTCAACGAAGGCTATCGGCTGGCTCTTCAGGTTGGAAATATGAGCTTGCTGACGGAGGTGGCGATAAAATTATTCGAAGCCTATCAGCGGCAAGGCAATGCCGATTCGGCGTTGAAATATTATATCGCTTACGCGGATGTCAACGAAAAGCTCAACCGCGAAGCAGCAGCTAATACGCTCACACAATTTGAAATTACCAGCAAATACGAAGAAAGCCGGCAGCTGATGCGCCTGGAGCAGCAGCGAAAAGAGCAACGTTACCTTTTTGTCGGGCTTACTCTGCTTTTGATATTGGCCATCATCAGCCTGCTATATTTCCTTTCGCACAGCCGCAACAAACGCCTGCGGCTCGAAGCTGAGAACATCCAGTTGAACGCACAGAAGATGGAGCTTGAAAAAGATAGTCTTGAAAAAGAACTTGAAATTAAGAAAAAAGAGCTGACCACCAATGTGATGTATCAGATACAGAAAAATGAGCTTATTTACGAAATTGTCCAAAAGCTACAAAAGCAGATGGCGACGGGTCAGCGGCCCGATCAGCGATGGTTGCTGCAAACCATCCGCGACCTGGAACGTACGCATGATACCTCGGTATGGCAGGAATTTGAGGTGCGTTTTGAGCAGGTGCACAATGATTTCTACCAAAAACTCAACGAAATCGACGCCAGCCTCACACCCAACGAGCGGCGCCTTTGCGCTTTTCTGAAGCTCAACATGAGTTCCAAAGAAATCTCGCTCATCACCGGACAGTCGCCCCGCACCATCGACGTGGCACGCACCCGCCTGCGCAAAAAGCTCAACCTCACCAACTCCGACACAGGTCTTGTAGAATATCTCGCCGCGCTCTGAAAAAACCGGCAGCCCACAGCTCGCAGCCAGCAGTCTGCAGGAAGCAGGGAACAACCAACGGTGTCGCTTAGAGCGAATAAAACCTCGTCCAAACACCCAAATTTCCAAATCCTCCCGCGCCTTGCTCTCCGTGCCCTTCGCTTTACGCCGTTCGCCCTGCGCCCTGCGCCACGCGCCCTGCTAATCCTTTCTTTACTTCCCTTCGACAACGGTGGTTGAGCTTGTAGGCTGAGCCAGTCGAAACCTGTCGAAACCAGCTCAGGGCAGGCATTATTCATCCTGCACGTGTGGGATTCTGCGGTTCAATACTCGAAAAACAAAATAATATCGAAATGCATGTTGGTGTAAGTTCCAAATTCCAAATCACAAATTCCAAATCACAAATAAATTCCAGGTTGCAACCGACGGTAGTCGGTGTAAACAATTCCAAAATTCAAACCCCGGAGCATCACATCAGCACATCAACAAATCAGCACATCAACACATCAGCACATCAACAAATCATCCGGAGTGCCGCGCCTATGGCGCTTTTGTTTTTGGTTGATGCTTCATTCTACCATATTGTCGCGCCTATGGCGCTAATCCTTCGCCCCGCGCCCTTCGCCCCGCGCCCTTCGCCCCGCTCTCCGCGCCCTGCTTCAACCATAAGAAACACATAACCAACAAAGTACCCGTTTTTGTATTGCTGATGTATGGTTGGCTTTCGGGCTTTGTAGCTACAAAGTGGCGATGGATTTTTTGGTGGTGAACCATGCGCGCTGTAATCTTGCAGCCTCAAAATTATTCATGATGGCGAACAACAAATCCGACAAAGAAACGGAGAAAGAAATCGAAGACGAGCTGAAGGCGCTTTTGGAAAGGAAACAATCTGAAAGAAAAGCACTTTTGAAATTGCTGCGTCATTTCGAAAAGGATGTGGGTGATACAAAGACAAAATAGAAATCATTACACCTTTATTAATTTAATAAATCAAAAATTCATAACTCAAAACAATTAGAACAATGCAAACACGAACTACAATTTTCTCACAATTACGGCTGGTCAGTTTTATGCTGCTGCTCCTGCCCATGCTGATGATTACTACTGCTAATGCGCAAGGCACGCGACTTTTCCCTGTTGAAGAAGACTTCGAAGGCGAAACTTTTCCACCCGCTTCCTGGCAGGTTTACGACTTGGATGGCAGCGGTGAAACATGGACAGCTCTACCCGATTTTAACCATACTCCCGACGGTGCTAAAAGTGCCTACCATAACTTTGCAAATGGTGCACAGGACGGTTGGTTGGTGACGCCTGCTATGGAATTTCCTGCCTCGGGTGCTATCGTTTTGGCTTTCTGGAATTACACAATCGATCCTGACTATTATGGCAACAACAGCGTGTGGATAAGCACCGGCAGCGGCGATCCGGCCAGTGGCGATTTTGTGCAGTTGTGGACGCCTGAGCAAGTTGCCGCCGAATGGCAGCAGGTATTAATCAATCTGGCGACCTATGCCGGACAAACAGCCTATGTGGCTTTTCGCTATCAGGGCGACTATGCCCACGCCTGGGCTGTTGATGATGTGTATGTTGGCGACGAGTTCGACACCTCGCCACATATCGTGGTAGCCCCCGAACAGGTTAATGCCACAGCTCCTATCAATAATATTATTACAAAAACACTCAACATCAGCAACGGCGGTATCGACAACCTGATTTATTCTATCGAATTCGCTTATACTGGAGGTGCCGAAGGTTGGCTTACCATCGACCCACTTGGCGGCGACCTGGGTACCGGCGGTGCGCTGGGACATACACTTACCTTCGATCCCGATGGCCTTACCCTGGGTGATTACAGCGCATCAATCACCATCAGCTCTAACGATCCGGAATTGCCGGAAGTAATTGTTCCGGTAAACTACACCATTCTGGAGCCGGCAAACTACGAAGTCATCACATTGGTAAACGACTATACTTTCCCAACTGATATCAGCGAAAATGGGGAATTTGTCGTTATTACACCTTTTGGTGGTGGTGGCTTACTGTGGTCTAGAGACTTTGGATTGAAATCAATACCCGGCGAAGATTTAGCAGTGCAGGCTGTTGCCGAAGACGGCACCGTTGGCGGAACAAATCTGAATCCTGAATACAACACACAGATGACTGGCTATTGGCATTACCAAACCGAACAATGGTCGTTTCTGCCGCTCAATCCCGATGCAGGCGAACCAACGGGTTCCGACTATAACTCTTGCTGGGGGATGTCAGCCGATGGCTCCATTGTGGTGGGGATGCAATATTATCCGGGTGGCTTGTACAAAGCATTTAAGTGGTCGTCGGCAGATGGTTACGAGGATATTGGCGCGCTGGCACCCGGTGGAAGCCGCCCCAATGGCATCAGCAACGACGGAAGTATTGTTTTTGGCTGGGCCGATTTGCCTTCAGCTTCGCGTTCGCCGGTAATCTGGACCGATGACCAAATGCTGCAAATTTCGCCAGAGGAATATGGCGAAGCTTTCGCGGCTTCATCAACGGGAGAATATGTGGCAGGTAATGCCGGCGAATCAGGATTTGTCTGGACACAGCAAACAGGCGCTGTATTTTTTGATAATACCCTTAATGAAGGAATGATCTCCCCTGTAGCTGTGATGGACGATGGTACTGTTTTGGGCTTTACCGCCGAAGGCTGGCCTCCCTTTCCTGATATGCGTCGTGCCTTTGCAAGGCTGCCCGATGGCGAATTGATCAGCTTCAACGACTATGTCTTAAGCCGCGGAATGGCCGAAGCCTCTGAATGGTTATTCTATAGCGTTAATGGCGTAACCCCCGACGGGAATATGTTCATTGGTGCTGGTGTGAATCCTGACGGAGATAACGTCACCTTCATCATCGACTTTGGCGCAGAGATACCCAACATCAGCGTTCTACCCGAAAATATAACGGAAGCACTATTTCCCGGAGCATCTTCTACCCAACTCATGGAAATCCAAAATACCGGCAATGCCCCGCTCGAATACGAAACCTACATCAATTACCTGATGGCTGGAAAGAGCAACCAACCTACCGCTGTGCCTGTTGGCAAAAGCCAGCGCAACCGGGAACTTTCTCTGCAATCTGCTCCCACCAAAGGGCAGAATGCTGCACGCGACAATACCCGCGACGACAACTTCCTGTTGCATTACGATGGCGACAATGTAGATGCTTTTGGCCTTATCCCGGGTGGAAGTATGTTTGCTGCAGCGCGCTTTCCGTCCGAAATGGTCTACGCCTTTGCCGGCGCCACCCTGCAATCCGTAGATACTTACGTAAATGATTTGCCTAATGAAGCTACACTGATTATCTGGGGAGCCGGAACCACCACAACGCCTGGTCAGGTGTTGCACGTTCAGCCTTTCGACGCCGCGCCGCTCGAGTGGAATACAATTACTTTGGATACTCCGTTGGCGCTGGAAGGTACCGACATCTGGATCGGAATCAACTACATCCACGATGCAGGCCTGTATGTTGCCGGTCTCGACGGTGGCCCTGCCGATCCCAATGGCGACTGGGTTTCGATGGACGGAGAAACTTGGGAGCATTTGGCCGATGCCGGATTGAATGCCAACATTAACATCCGCGGTCTGGTGCAGCTTACTCCCGGCGAATGGCTTAGCCTTGACCCCGCTGCCGGCACCGTGCCTGCCGAAGATATGCAGGAGGTAGCTGTTAATTTTACCACCACCACCATGATGCAGGGAATTTATGCTGCCAATATCATTATCGAAAGCAACGACGCCGACACACCTTACACCGTTGTTCCGGTTACGCTCGACGTAATGGTGGGTGTGAACGAAAACCCGATGCAGGCCATCCGCGTTTATCCCGTTCCCGCCACCACCAAGCTCAACATCGACCTGGTGGAAGGTATCGCAAGCGTGCGCTTGTTCAACAGCTTTGGCCAGTTGGTTCGTGAAGTAAAAACGATAAACACCCTGAATCAGCAGCTCAGCCTCGAAGGCTTAGGCACTGGCGCTTACATGCTTCAGTTTGTTGGCAATGCCGGCCTGACGCACCAGCGAACCATCATCATCAGCAAGTAAATTTCCTTTTTTTGAATAGGTTAAAAATTAATAATAAGGCCGGCACCACTGTGGAGCCGGCCTTTTTTTTATGGGGTTTCTAAATGGATGTCAAGATGGTTAAAGGTGAGCTTCAGAGCTTTTTGTTATTTTCGTAAATATTTTTTTAAGATTATCAAACACTGTTGTCCGGCTAAAAACATTAGATTGTTCGCTGCGCTACCAATGACAATGGTTTGCGAGGGATTGGGGGAGGGAGGCTTAGTCGGCGGCGCAGCCGCCGACTAAGCCTCCCAAGAACCCTAACAGCCTGTCATTCTGAACGAAGCGCAGCGGAGTGAAGAGTCTATTTAAAGGAAATTAAGTTTACCGGACAACAATGATTTAAGAATAAGAAAGTCATAACACAATGATATTCGTTTAAACTTCACCTAACACATTTTAAAACAACGAATATGAATGCTGAATTAGTCATAAATCTTGACAAAAAAGTGCTCGAACAAGCCGAGAAATATGCTTCATCCCGAAAAAAGAAATTATCAGAAATTATTGAGACCTATCTAATATTTTTGGCTCAGTTGGAAGGGTTAAACGTTGATTCCGAAATCGAGATATCTCCTTTTGTAGAAAGTATGTCCACCGGAATAAGTATTCCTACCCACTTTGATTATAAATCAGAAGAGTTCAGGTTCGACCCCTGATCGGGCAACTTGGTAATCAAAGGCTTACAGGTTAAAATCTGTGAGCCTTTTTTTGTTGGTGCAAACAAAAGGACAAACATTTACAAAGTTAGCTCGATTTAGTGGCTATTTTGTGGCGCTTCGCGTTGGTGCCTTTCCCAACCCTTCCTTTTTGGAAACTGTGAGAGTTGCTCGTGACTTTTTGAACGCAGGACTGGCGAAGTATGAGAGTTGGGAAAAATGATCTCGTCGCGGGTGTTGTGGGTTGGTGTTTTGTCAATAGTTGACAAAACAGCTCCAGTATGTTGGTTGCCAAAAATCCGGGGTTTCGATTCTCTCTTCCCTTCTCCAGCAAGATGCTCTTCTTTGTCTGCGCCAGTTCGTACTTCCAACCGTCGGTTAAGTTTCTGCGACCTTTCTGGTTGTCGATGATCCATACTACAACATCGTCCTCTGAATAGTGTGGTATGTTGGCGTTAACACTTTTGTAAATAGCCTGAACAGCTCCTTTGGGCTGCCTATACCAATGATGGTGCTTGAAATGACCATAAGAAAGTGCTTGAAAGTTTTTCCGGTTCCAGTTTCTGTTTTACATTGTTGTGAGGTGCTGTGACTAAACTACTACACTATTTTTCCGCGCAATTAGAATACTGACCCCCCACCACCAATGAAGGGGGGGGTGTGCCTGAATACCGGATACTAATAATGGGAATTTCCGAAAAAATGAAGATGGGTTTACACTGTAAGAAGCACTTACACAACAAGTATCATCTCGGCATTTAGATAAAACGCAAGGCTGGGTTACTATGGACAGTAGTATGGGTTTTCTTTTTCATTTGCTTGCAAAGTTATATCAATATCTGCTCCATGATGGAGTAACATGTGGTTAACAATGTTAACATAAAATTTCGCCTCTTAAATATTCCGCTCTCTGAACAGTCGCCAATCCAATTTTATTAAATAGTCTGCAAGGTCGTTGCCTTCTGTTTTATCGCTTTCGGTGGCTAACTGCTCCAGTAAATCAGCAAACACAAACTTAACGCCCGGCAACCGGCTTTCATAGTCTTTAGCTTTGGCCTGCCATTCTTTGAAGGTGTTACCGTCTTTTGAAAGGTCGGGAAATACATACACAAAACGCCCTTGCAATATTTTCAGCTTGTCAAATGAAAAACTGCTTTTGTTGTAAACTGCCAGCCAGATAAGGTCTTTAGGCGTTACAGGCTGCCCAAAGTACAACGTACCGTAAACGGCTGTTTTAGGCGCCTCTACAAGAGCAACGGGGTTGTTTGGATACTTGCTTAGTAGATGCTCACCAAACAGGCAGGAAACCCGCTTATCCTGCTTTGTATAGGCTTTCAGCCAGCCGGGCATTGGCAGGTTGTTCCGGGTGTGGTGTTTCTCAATCATTGAATGTAAAAAGTCTGTTCTGGTGGTGTGGTTGACGTTGTTAAACTGTTTCACCTGAACAGCTCTAACGTTGCCGACAACATCAATAAAAGGAAATGTTATTGCTCCCGCCCGGTAACCTTTTACAATTGTTCCCAACCTGTAAAGCTCAACAACTTTTGTAACGTCGTTAACATCAAAAGGAAAAGGCACACAATGAAAAAGGTTCTGAATAAACGTATTCTTTGCATAGCGTTCAGGCTCCAATGTTTGTTTGAATGTTTCAAAATCAAAGTAAACGAGTTCAGGCTGTGGTTTTGGTTTCGTGCGAAAATACTTTTGTTTTGGAGCGGTAACTTTAGCAACTCCGGTAACTTTTTGTTTCTGCTCCCATATCATTTTTGCGTACCCGTCCAAATAGGGGTTGAGGTGGTACGAACATTTACTTTCATGGTCGCAACGCCCGTACTGTTCCGGCAGATAGTCGCCCGTTTCGGTATCAATGTAGCGAACAAAGGACTTTTTATTGCAGGTCGGGCAACGGTGCTTCTTACTACCTTTCTCTAAACTGTATCGGTACTTTATGCTCACTTCACTAAAAATATTTTCTTTTTCGTGCTACATTATCTACACTATCTACACGGCTGGATGTAGATAGTGTAGCAAGTGTAGTTCTAAAAACAACTTTTTTTCTCTGCATTAACTGCCATTCCATACCCTTTGCGGTCGGTTTGATAGCCTGAATTTCTTAACCTGTCCGCAAGGGTTCGCACCGAACAGGCTTTAAAGCCGCTTTCAATGCAATAGTTTTGGTATTCTTTAAACATATCATTTAAACGCATCTCGTTTGTTGATGAAACCTTGTATTCGTGTTCGCTCAAGAACATCTGTACGCTATCGCTTTCAATCCTGTATTGTTCAACAGCTTGTTCGGCTGCTTCACAATATGAGAATCTTTTTTGCTCCAGTAACCTGTGAAGCCCTTCCAATACCCAATTGAATACGCCAGAAAGTTCCTTTTCAATTATTTTAGTATGAAACTGTTTGTCCTGTTCGTGTTCCGGTATAGTAACATCAAATGGAATAATTAAAAACCGCCTGAAATAGGCATTTGTGTGTTCAATGTCTTTGGGTAATTCGTTGACGTTGAAAATAAACTTTGCATAATTGGTCAACTCCATAGGTTTTCCGTATGGTAGTCTTGCCCCTATTACTTCGCCCGAAACCATTTTTTTGAATTTGTCGGTTTCCAGCCTCCCATTTATTTCACTTGCATAGTTTACTAACTTGTTAGCAATCATCGCCCGGTAGTATCCTAAATTATCGGTAAGTTCCTGTAATGAGTAGCTACTTACATTTTCAGTACCCAATAAAGCGTTTACAACTTCATAAAACACACTTTTCCCATTTGCTCCTGTACCGTATAGTATTAAGGCCTTTTCCTCTTTTAGTGCCTTGCTCCCGTGTTTGATAAATACAAAGCCTAAATATTCCGCCAATACCCTTTGGCGTTCCTTGTCAGGTAATACCTTGTTTAAATACGCTTCAAATACTGGTGCCTTTGCTTCTGGGTTGTATTCAAATGGCAATTGGTAGGTAAGGAAGTCCGAACGATCAAACGGTTTTAATTTTCCTCCCTGTGGTGTTATTTCAAACGTTCCGTTTTGCAGGTTTATCAATACCGTATCTTTATTGTATTCCGGTGTAGGAAGATAGGCCGACGAGAGAAACTGTTTGAATATCTGTTCCCTGAATTTGTAAAACCTTGCTGAAAACTTAGCAACTCCCATTCGTTCGGCTGCTTCGCCTAAAAACTTTTGGAATGTTTCTTTGTCAATTTCAGCCCAAGACGTACCGTTGTAGAGGTAAATAAAATCATGGTTTTTGCATAAGCCCCAGCGGTTTTCTTCTGCAAGCCTCAACGTATTTTCAATTGATATTACTAAAAAATGTTTAGTATTCAATTTGAAGTTCTCCGCACTGTGAGGGTTTGCCAGTGTTTCAAAGTCCAGCGGCTCGAATTGCTCAATTAGTTGTTGCAATATTTCAGCGTGTGGGGTAGCTCCGTTTTTCTTTATCAATTCCTTGACGTTGTTTAAAAAAGTAGCTGGGTTGTTAAGGTCATCAAATACAGGATTTATTTTCATGTTTTATCAGTATTTGAAGGTTCAACAATAGCAGAGAACAACGCGGGGTTGGTGGTATAAAAGCCCGCCCGGTGTTTAGTAATTGGGCAAATGCCTTTTTTTGCTACCCTGATGCAGTTTCGTTCTTTCCATACATCAATGTAACGGCACACATTAGCCCTATCAATTCCGGTTTCAACCTCAACCATTTTCATAGTTTTGGGCTGTTTAAAAAGGGCTACAAATGTTCTTTTCTCTTGAGTAAGAAAATACTTATCTTTGTGGCGTTCGTTAATTTCTTGCCTGGCTTGCACGCCGGGCTTTTTTTTGTCTATCATTTGGCAGCCCTCCGATTCAATGATTCAACAGCTTTTTGCTCGATCTCTTCTACTGTTGATTTTCGCGAAGATTGCAACCATTCCATGATTTCGCTTCGTGAGAAGTAGAGTTTCCCGCGTCGTTTCATATGCGGGATCGTTCGCTGATGGACGTAGCCGTAAATAGTCGGCACGCTCACATGGAGCAGCTCGGCAGCTTTGCTGATGGTTAAGAGTTCGTCGGGTGGGGTTGCCGGTTCTGCTGTCGATGGAATTTCAGAAATAGCTTCTTTTACCCATCTTTTAAAAATAGGTTCAAACCTTGGTAGTGGTAATGAAAATAACATTTGCTCATCCATAATTTGTAGATATTAAATTTTGGCAAACCTAATATCAGCGGATGGCGAAATAAGGGGTCACAGTAAGGGTTGCAGCTCTGTAAGTGCTATTAACAAAGGAAAGTTAAATCGTAAATTGTAAGGGGTGGCTAATCGTTTTCTAATGAAAATTTATCATTTTCAGCTATTTTTTTAGCATGAGGATGTTTGTCAAGCAACGGCCAAATAGCCGTGAGGTTTTTCAGGGTAAGAATATCTTTTTTTTCATTCTCAAAATCTTTGAAAGAGGTGTAAACGGTATTATGCGATTTCTTAAACTTATGGCCTTCCAGTAATTCCTTCCAATCTTTTTTTGCTGGCCATGCTATTGTTTTTGATTTTACTAAGTAATGAAAGTAGAAAGCTATTTGGTCAGCCGTTAGCGTTTCCTCTTTACTTTCTGGTGGAGTTGGTATTCCAGGCACTTCACGACCAATAGCAATCTTTCGCGCTTCTTCAAGTGCTTCACTGATCACCTTAAAATCCTGTAAATTGATCGAGTTAGAAGATTTCCGTTCTCCCCAGTCGAGACGCTTTGTCAAGTCATACAAATCAATGCCTACACGATCTTTTGACCAAAATTCTAATTCCCCCTTATTTAATTCTGCTGATCGTTCATCCCCATTGGCTTCTGCTACCGTTGCAAGTAAGGTCAATTCCTCTTTTCGCGCCATGTATCTAATGTCTATCATGTCTTTCAGGGTTGTAATTGCGTGTTCACATTCGGCGAAAAATACCTTTGGGTTCAGGCTGTCTGTTTCTTTTTGTTCTTTAATGAAATAATCAGAGAGCAGACTTACATCAACTTTTTTTGCCTTAAAATAGGTTTCCACTACCAGTACTCTAAAATCTGTTTCCATTTGTTTGACCGTTTTTTAAATGTTACTGTACTACTTTCATTCTGCCACCGGTGAAATACTTGTATCCCATTAGCAGCATATCATTTGCCTTTTACCTTAAGTTGTTACAAGTCCAGCTTTATCTTTGTTGATCCTCTGACAACAGATTGTTGGCGTATTCACGTTTTTTCTCGATCTCGAAACTGTCGAGGTAGCTTTGCGTGGTGTTGGCGGAAGTGTGTCCCAAACTCTCCTGAATGAAGTCAACAGATGCGCCTGATCGCTTTAGCACAGTAGCGAAGCTATGTCGCGCCCAGTAGGTTGTAATGTTCGCAGTGATGCCGATTTGTTGAGCAACCTTTTTAATATTGTCGTTAATATTGTGCACGGTTTTTTGAATGGCTTTGTATTCCTGTTCCGGCGTCATGCCGTTGGTCAAAATTGGAAAAATATAATCCGATGAACGGCTCCCCCACTTGTCGATGATGCGTCCGATGCGTTGCGTTATCGGTATCTCAATAGTAAACTCCCTGTCTGTTGATGCTGCTGTTTTTGCCCTCACAAATCGGATTACATCACCTTCAATGTTTTGATATTTCAGCAGCGCCATATCTTTTATATTTAGTCCGTTGCCCAAATAACTGAACAGCCAATAATCCCGCGCCCGCTCCTCCCACGTGCCGGGGATTGCATTGAAGGCAGCAATCATGTTCACCTGCTCGAAGGTGAGCGCCTTTTTAACGTTGCGACCGGTAGGGATGCGATACAATGCTAACCCAAATGGATATTGCAATCCTTTTATTTCAGATGCTTTAAATAACGTCCTGATGTTTCGGGCGTAGATGCCAACGGTTGTCTTGGAACGTCCTTTATTTACCATCCAGTTCTCATAGTCTTTGAGAAAGGCAGGGGTAACATCCTCAAAACTCAATTTAGCTTTGCCGGTATAGTCTTGCAGCGATTTTAACGCGCACTCAAAAGTTACCGCCGTGCTTATCCTGCCTTCGCTCCTTAACTCTTCTGCACGGAGCTTCATTTGATTGAACAGGTCTGTTTCATCCGATATGCTGAAAAACTTTTTATAGAAAACTTCAAACGTGAACGGGTTACACGATTTGATGATTTCAGCGGCTTGCTTCTCGATCTCTCCAAATAAAAGTTTGTAGTCCCTGTTTTTTCCACGCGGGTTAGTGGTGATCTTTTTAAAATCATCCTGACTTAAATAGATCGTTCCGTGGTCGCCGGCAAATTCTTTGAGGTCACTTGGAAATGTTAGCCGGTAGTACTTCGATTTTCTCAAATAAGTAACTCTTAAGCACGCCGGAAATTTGCCATCAGCATTAGGTTTCCTTTTTTCGATAACCACAGATGCGGTTGCTGTTTGTTTTGCCTTCATGTTTTCAAAAATGTTTGTCCTTTATTTTTGTTGGGACAAACAAAAGTACAAACATTCTTTGAATTATAGCAAAATATTGCAAAATACTTATCAACGCGAAAGGCAGGTAAATAGGCACGAACAGCGGATTTACAAAGGATTTCATTAGTTTTTGAAAAGAAAGGAATAACGGCAAAATTATGATTATAAATCAGAACGCTTGAATGATCAGATTGAAAAACATCATTAACTTTTAGCTAAATAAAATGCTGTCAAAATCAAACCTAAAAGAACAAATTGAGAAACTCCCTGAAGAGTTCTCCACTGATGATTTGATAGAAAGATTAATCTTAATAGATAAGATCGAAACCGGAAACAGTCAATCGGAAAATGGCGAAGTGATTTCAGAAAAAGGATTGGAAAACGAGATTAAAGAGTGGTTCGAATAGTGTCCGTTGATCAAATTGACATTTTAACAATTCATCATTCGGAGCAAGACTTAAAAAAGAGACATAGATTAAAGTATTGAGACAGCTATCTGCCTTTCTCACCTTTATATTAACGCTCTGCCTTTCGGCAAAATCATTTCTTTTTTTGTAACTATTTAGGTGCATTTTATCCGCTTTGGTTATAATGGCCACTTTCTGAGACCCCCTCTAACTCCCCCTGAAGGGGGAGAATGCCAACGCACTGGCCGCAGCAGTGGCTTGTGCGGCTGGACTCCCTTTCCGCCAACCGGCGGAGAAGGGCAGGGGATGGAGTCATGATGATTTGGAATTCAATGAAGCCAGCTAAATAGTTACCTTTTTTTTAATACAAAAACACCTTCCGAATTATTATCCCCTCATTGTAAACTGCCCTCACCAGATAGATGCCGGGAGTAATTTGCGGAAGCTGAAACGTTTTTCCTTCGGCCACTTGCTGCGTGAGCAATAATTGGCCAGAGAGCGAGTAAACCATCAGATCGAAAGTGTCGGTGGCTCCGGTGGGATCGGTAAACATGACGCTGTTTCCCATTATGTGCAGAGTCGGTTTGTTTGGATGGATACCCTCACCAATGGCGCTGGAGTATTCCGGAAACAGCCACTGATAAGCTGCCGAAAACTGGGAGCGCCACAAAGCCTCGTTGTGCTGGCCACCTTCCACCACTTTCAGCAATAACTGATCGGGACGGAATCCTGCCGCCACCAGCGTATCTTTCATTTTATTCATCTGCTGCACCAGGCTTCCGCTCTCGGCAGAACCGCCCATGATATATAGTCGCATGGGATGCTGCGCCCCTGTGAGGTAACTGAAATCATACACCGAATCGTTGAACCAATAGGAGGGTGAGAAAATCCCGGCCTTGCTAAAAATATTTTGGTATTTCAGGCCGATGTAATGGGAAATAAGCCCGCCCAGCGAGCTGCCCATCACACCGGTATTGTCACGATCGGGCAGAGTGCGGTAATGCTGGTCGATGTAGGGCTTGAGCGTTTCGACGATAAAACGTGCATACAAATCACCCTCTCCACCACCATATTGTGGGTTTGTCCAGGGTGTGTATTCGCCAATCCGGTAGTTGCCGCCATTGTCGATGCCAACTACAATTGGCACTTGCTTACCTTCGGTTGCCAACTGGTTCAGCGCCTCGTCCACTTCCCATTCGCCGGCAAAAGCGGTGGCCACATCAAAGAGGTTTTGGCCGTCGTGCATGTAGAGCACCGGATAGCTTTTGGCGGAGGTGTCGTAGCCGGGCGGAAGATACAACCAGATGCGGCGGTGGCGGCTGAGCTGTGGCATATAAAACTCCTCGTCCATCACAACCACATTTTCGGCAGCAGTATGAACGGTACCGCCCTGATCTTCCCAGCTCAATATTGTAACCTCCAGCGTGTCGGCGCTTCCCATCACAAAGGTACGGTCGGGCAGAAAACCGCCATTCTCGTTGCCTTCTACGGTTTCCCACGAGCCGCGCGTAAACTTAAAAGCAATTTGCCCTGAAGCAGAAATCGTGATTTGCGGCTCTCCGTTGCTGTTGGTCGCGAGTTGATAGTTTGCATCACCGGGGTTCCATCCGTTGAAATTGCCCGCAACAAAAACCCCTTCGTCAGGTGGTGTGTTGGATGGCAGGGAGGTTACGATGATGGTAAGCTCCGCGGCAGAAACTATGGCTGCGACAAATGTAATCATGACAAGCAAAAGGGTCTTTTTCATAAAATAGTTGTTAAATATTGCGTGGCGTATGACGCGTGGCGTATGACGCTTAGGGCATGGCGCGTGGCGCGTGGCGCAAAACGAAAAACGCATGGCGCATGACGCAAGAGCCAGGCTCAGGATTTGTGGTTTTTTATTTAGTCGATGGCAATCATCACATTGGAAGCTTTGATGAGGCCATACACCTCCATGCCTTTTTTCAGCTCCAGGTTTTGTGCTGATGTTTTGGTGATGATCGAAACAATCTTCTGGCCGCCCGGCAACTGAATGGTTACTTCCGAATTGACCGCTCCATGCTCGATGTGTATGATGGTACCTTTTAATACATTGCGTGTTGATATTTTCATGATGTTGCTGTTTTGGGTGTTAATAATGAAACAATTTGAACCAAAAATATACTTTTCTGTCCACACTGAAAAAGTTGAGCGTACAACGAGCAATAAATCGCGAAAAACAAACAACAAGTCACCACATCCTCACATCAACAAATCAATAGAGATGCCGCGCCTACGGCGCTTTTGTTTGTGGTTGATGTTTCGTTCTACCATATTGTTACGCCTATAGCGCTAATCCTTCGCCCCGCGCCCCGCGCCCTGCGCCCTGCGCCCTGCGCCCTGCGCTGACGTTTCGAGGTCCTGCGGACGCTCGAAAGTCAGAGGTGCGGAAAGAGGTGCCGCGCCTACGGCGCTTTTGTTTGTGGTTGATGTTTCGTTCTACCATATTGTCGCGCCTATGGCGCTAATCCTTCGCCCTGCGCTGACGTTTCGAGGTCCTGCGGACGTTCGAAAGTCGGAGGTGTAGAAAGAAGGTGTCGCGCCTACGGCGCTTTTGTTTGTGGTTGATGTTTCGTTCTACCATATTGTCGCGCCTATGGCGCTAATCCTTCGCCCTTCGCCCTGCGCTGACGTTTCGAGGTCCTGCGGACGCTCGAAAGTCGGAGGTGCGGAAAGAAGGTGTCGCGCCTACGGCGCTTTTGTTTGTGGTTGATGTTTCGTTCTACCATATTGTCGCGCCTATGGCGCTAATCTTTCGCTTCGCGCCCTGCGCCCTGCGCTGACGTTTCGAGGTCCTGCGGACGTTCGAAAGTCGGAGGTGTAGAAAGAAGGTGTCGCGCCTACGGCGCTTTTGTTTGTGGTTGATGCTTCATTCTACCATATTGTCGCGCCTACGGCGCTTTTGTTTGTGGTTGATGCTTCATTCTACCATATTGTCGCGCCTATGGCGCTAATCCTTCGCCCCGCGCCCTGCGCCCTGCGCTGACGTTTCGATGTCCTGCGGACGCTCGAAAGTCGGAGGTGCGGAAAGTAAACCAATTGAAATTCACCACATCACCACATCCCCACATCAGCACATCCCCAAATCAATAGAGGTGTCGCGCCTATGGCGCTTTTGTTTGTGGTTGATGTTTCGTTCTACCATATTGTCGCGCCTATGGCGCTAATCCTTCGCCCCGCGCCCTGCGCCCTGCGGACGCTCGAAAGTCGGAGGTGCGGAAAGTAAACCAATTGAAATTCACCACATCACCACATCCCCACATCATCACATCATCACATCACCACATCAGCACATCACCACATCAACACATCTTCACATCACCACATCACCACATCACCAATCATCATATCATCATATCATCATATCATCACATCACTACATCTTCACATCACCACATCACCATATCAACACATCACCACATCAGCACATCAGCACATCACCACATCACCACATCACCACATCAGCACATCATTACATCACCACATCACCACATCAACAAATCAAAAAACGTAACCTTTTATACCTGTTTGCAAGCAAAAACGTTTAATTTTGAAGAATTAATTTGAAATCATTATGCAAAAAATTGTATCAAACCCAGCAATCCTTAATGGTAAAGCAATTATAAAGGGCACCAGATTATCTGTAGATTTTATCCTGCAATTGCTCGCCTCCGGCACCACCTATGAGGAAATTCTGGAAGATTATCCCCACATCACGCTTGAAGACATTCAAGCCTGCCTGGAATTTGCTGCCAGGTCATTAAAAAATGACATTTACCTTGAAGTAGAAAGAGCAGAATGAATTTTACTTCTCTAAAAATACTTGCCGAAGAAAATACCTCACCGAAAATTGTAAAATTTTTAAGAGAAATGGGTTTTGATGTCTTAGACACCAAAGAGCAAAACTGGTGCGGAAAAGAAGACGCGTTTATTTTGAAACAATCAACTGCTGAAGAGCGATTTGTTTTAACCTACGATTCCGATTTTGGAACCCTGATAATCCATGACAGAAAAAAGTTTTTTGGGATCATTTACCTGAGATTGGCACAGTTGAACAATTCAAATACCATCCATGTAATGAATAAGTTGATTATGCTGAATCCCGTTGTCCATCCACACGAAATCATTGTTATTTCCGATAAGAAAGTTCGCATCAGACGGGTAGTTACTTAACTTTCAAAACAAGTTTTTTCAGGCCTGCTTGAAATATCCTTCAGTGTGTCTTCTGGCTTCGACACTGGGACACCCAAACAAATGCAGGACCGGCACATTATAAATCCCAAATCCCAAATCCCAAATCCCAAATCCCAAATCCCAAATCCCAAATCCCAAATCCCAAATCTCAAATCCCAAATCCCAAATTCACAATGGGTGGCTGAGTTCGTCGAAGCCAGCTTGTCGAAACCCGCTGCACCTTAAAAAACTCTATCTGTGTTTGGACGCGGCTGCCGACTGAAGGCTGATGACTTAGGACTGCCACCTGCCTTTTTGTGTATTTTACACCTTATTATTATAGGCACATTTTTTATAATCATCCTTACCTTCGGGTTTAGCATTTTCGATTGTCACAACCAAAAGGCTTTTCTTCGTGTTGACATTTGCTGTCCGCAGATTGCTTTAATTTGCCAGGGCAGAAAGTTATGATGGAAAAAGAGAAATTCAAAACCAGCAGGGTACTCACAATTTCGGGGGCGCACCTGCTACACGATACCTACTCGGCGTTTCTGGCGCCGCTGCTACCACTGCTTATCGAGCGGCTGGGATTCTCGTTTACCATGGTAGGCATTCTCAACGTCGCCAACCGGGTGCCCATGCTGCTCAACCCGTTTATCGGTTTGCTGGCCGACCGGATTCAGATGCGTTATCTGGTAATTTTTACACCTTTTATTACTGCTGTCTTCGCCAGTCTTTTGGGTGCCGCCCCCAACGTTACGTTGCTCATCGTGCTGGTATTTGTGATGGGTATCAGTGCGGCGCTTTTTCATGTGCCTTCGCCGGTGATGGTGCGCCGTGTGTCGGGTGCTTACGTGGGGCGGGGGATGAGCTTTTATATGTTTGGTGGCGAGGTGGCGCGCACCATTGGCCCGATGGTGATTCTCGGAGCCGTTTCACTGTGGGGGCTTTCCAACACCTGGATGCTGATTCCGGTCTCTGCCTTTTTTACCATCTTTCTCTATTTCCTCCTGCGCGACATCAAAATTTCGGCAGCGGTGCAAGCCAGTTACGAAGAACCACATGCCGGCGTCACTTTGCGGCGCTACTGGCCATTTCTGGTGATGCTCGGAGGTTTTCTGGCTTTTAGCGCCTTGCTAAAATCGGCAGTCACAGCATTTCTTCCTACCTACCTCACCGACCAGGGTGCCACTGTGTGGTATGGCGGCTTTGCACTTGTGGCGCTGGAGGCCGCGGGCGCGGCAGGCACCTTGCTGGCCGGCACCCTCTCCGACAGGATTGGCCGCAAAACTACATTGGTCACAGCCACGGTAGTTACACCCATCGTGTTTTGGTTTTTTGTGCATTCCTCCATCGCCTGGCAGTTCCCGCTGCTCATCCTGCTGGGGTTTTTTCTTTTCGCCAGTGGCCCCGTGGTACTGGCCATGGTGCAGGATTTGGGCAGCGACCGCCCCGCCTTCCTCAACGGAATCTATATGACCATCAGCTTTTTCTTTGGCTCCCTTGCCGTGCTGCTCATCGGCTACTTTGGCGACCTTAGCGGACTGCAATGGAGCTACAACCTCGTTTCCTATCTTTCTTTTTTAGCCATACCTTTTGCAGTGCTGATTTTTAGATACAGCGGGAAGAAATGAGTGGCGATGGTGCGTTTTTTACATCTCCGAGTGAATGTGCATAATTGAAACAAAAAAGTGTAAAATGCCTGTTGAAATCCGGCTGAATATTTTACAATAGCCTGAAAACGGAGCTATATTAATTTGCAAAGTAACGAAGTCCGAAGTATAGCCAATCGTTTGATTATTAATTTGTAACGCATGAAAACACGGGTTTTTGTTGCAACGAAATCCTGTTGTTCAAAACGATAAAATAGCTTTATACACAAAACTGTATGGTTAATACATAAAAGAATGCTGCTTATACAATAAGAAGGGAGATGCTTTTTTCGTATTGTAAATCACCATAGTTTTACGAAAATTTTTATGAGCAAACATTTATCAAAATCGCAATAATGTAATCCATCATTTAAACCTAATCTGATCCTGACTTTATGAAAAAATCTACTTTCGCTTCTCCCTCTCAACTACCTGTAATCAGCTTATCCACAACTACTTTTCCGCTTTGTGGCGCCATGGCATGCACCACATCTACTACCTACTAACCGACATCAGGGCATTGTAACGAAGAATCGTGAGGTTTTTGCATTTTTTGGGGATCCTAAAAACTTACGGACATGTTGTTATTTACCATTATCCTCATTGTAGTGAGCGCAGTAGTTGTTGCGCTCTTTCATAATGCCGATGCGCGGCGCAAGCGCAACCAGCGGCAGCAGCACTTTCCATCTGCCGGCAACACCCACACAGCAGCATCCCGACAAATCTGATCTGACGACATCAAAACAAAAATTCATAATAATACACGCATTTACTTAATCAACAAAAACCCAACGAGTTATGAAAAAATTTACTTTACTAATTGCAATGATGGCCTTTGCTGGCTTTTCAAATTATGCACTGAGTCAAACAATAACTGGTTCCAGTGTTTGTGAGGGATCCACTTTATCACTTTCAGTGGTTTCAGGACCCTTTGCCACGTATGCTCTTTACTTGGTAACACCTGACAATGGTGGAAGCAGTTATTCTTTGGTTTCTTATGGATTAGGAACAGGTGTAATATTTGACCCCCAAACTGCAGTTGGATATTATGAAATCTGGAAGATGGACGCAGTTTACCCAGCACCAAACGACCCAAATAATGGCACAAACCCGACCATGCTTGGCAACCGCTCGATCTATTCTGTGCCGACAAATGTAACCCTACAATTCGGTGGAACTGAAGGAACAGATTACACCGTTAATAGCGGAAACAAGATTTATTGTAACGGTATTGTTACACTGGCATCAGAGGTAGTAGCTGATTTTTACAGCACCCGTGGCTGGAATATTTCTTATGACTTGTACAAAAATGCTGCTTTGTTTAATAATAAAACCAGCGATGGCAGTGGTGAAACCCTCACTTGGACAGGCCTCGAAGCCGGTACTTACACAGTAAAGGCCACGAGGGGCGAATGCATTGATCTAGCTATGTCAGGTAATCCTGAAATTATGCTGGGTACCATCGAATTTAATACCCTTTGCTACCATAATCTTGCAGCGGCACAGGTGCCATTTCTTGATGCTGTAAATGCTGCCGCCAATGGTGCTGCCATGCAAGCTGCACTTGAACTTACCTACAAAGTGATTTCATCAAATGAGGTACTCCCCTTTCTTGTTTTAACTAATTACAATACTTTGGTAGCCGGTCGTCAACTCGCTGTTGGCAACGACATGTTTTCCAACAAGGCATTTGCTGATTTCGCCGCAGTAGAAGATCTTTTTAATAAAATGGTTGATTTCCGCCTTGCAGTGCAGGTTGCGGTTAACAATGGCAATGCCGGTACACTTACTATCGCTCAAATGCAAGCTGTAAATGATGAACTTGCTGATTTGGAAAATTACACAGTAAATGGACAGACGGTAACAGCTCAAAATATTACAGACGGCCAGGCTGGTGTTGACAGGCTATCCGCTCTTGATGCCGGGCGTTATGATGCCCTAGTAGCTGACTTAGCTGCCAATGGCCCTTACCCCAGTTTTCAGGCGATGGGATACATGCTCAACCTGCTATTAGAATTCCGCGAAGCCGTGCAGGTGGCTGTAGATGCCGCCAACGCCGGGTCATTAGTAAGCGCAGATTTTTTAGTAGGAGGTAAAATTACCAACGTACTCACCACTATTGAGGCATTACCTAACGGTACCCTAATTAATGGTACTGATAAATCTATTATTGAAGCCCAGGGAGATGCTGCTATAGAAGCTTTTAACAACCTGGATGAAGCAGGCAAAACCATTGTCCTTGCGGCAATGAACAGCTCGGCACCCGATTCATTTACAGAGCTTTTGAATGCTGCCATGATTGCTTACAATGGATTACTGGTGGTAAATACCTCCTATGATCCTGACAGAAGATATGGAAGCATACAGGGCGCAATTGATCTAGCTTTAGAAAACCATACTATTGTAGTAGGCACTGGTACTTTTGATAAAATTGTTATTGATGTAGAAGGTCTTACTATTCAAAACGGCTCTTCCCCTATTATTGATGGTGGCGGATCTGGAACGGTTGTTACTATTACTGCAAATAATGTAACTTTCCAGGGCTTTACTGTTCAGAATTCGGGAGCAACCGCAAGTGACGCGGGTATTGCTATGCAAAATGTAACTGGTTGTACAGTTCAAACAAATATAGTAACAAACAATGCAAATGGTATTGTTGTCGCTTATGGATCAGGCAATACGATAAAAAGTAACAATGTCAATACAATTGGCGGCTATGGCGTAGTATTAGCAGGATCATCAGGAAATACTGTTGAATTGAATAATATATCAGGAGTTAGTTTGGATGCACTTGTTATTGAAAATAACAATGTAGTTGGAGGTGATGGAAATACGGGATCAAATGGAAATTTCATCAAAACTAATACTGTTGCAACAGTTGGACGTGACGGTTTGTTTATTGGAGATAATTGTACCAATAATTCAATTACCGACATTAATAACTTTTCAGCTATAACCAGCATTGCTGTTCATGTTTGGCGAGATGGCGCCCAAACAATTACTGATAATGTAATTGGAAGTGCGCTTGTTGGCATTAAATTACGTGGTACTGATGGCAGTGTTGTTACTGGTAATACAATTTCGGGAAATGGTACCGGGATAGAAATGGAAAGATATTATTCTGGCGGAACATGGTATCCTTGCCAAAACAATACCATTTCATCCAATGATATTTCCGGGAATACTACTTACGGTATGTATGCTGTAGATAATGATGGTGTGGTTATCGTTGCCGAAAACAACTGGTGGGGCAATGCCACAGGCCCTTATCATGCCACCTTTAATACCTGCGGCCTGGGCAACGCCGTGCAGGGAAATGTTGATTTCAGCCCCTGGCTTGATGATGTTCAGGGCACCGGCAGCCCGGTTTACGCTCCGGTTGTAAACAGCACCCAGGGTACTTTTTATTGCAAAATACAGGAGGCTATCAATGCTGCCAATGATAGTGATGTAATTGAGGTAGCTGCGGGTACTTACTCAGAAAATCTTTCGATTAGCAAACCAATTACCCTTTTGGGTGCCAATGCAAACATCCCTTATGTTGATGTCAGCAGGGTTGCAGAAAGTGTTATCCAGCCATCTTCACCCGGCTACACTCCCATTAGCTTGTCAGGTGCAGGAGTTTCAGATAATGTAACCATCAACGGTTTTGAAATAACCGGCAACATGTCAAATTATGGAATTTATTGTGGCCAGAATGGACCAAGCAACTTGAACATCAAATTTAACTACATACACGACATAGGAATAAACAGAGGCTCTGGGAATATTTACGCAATTGCTTACCATGTTCATACCGACGTAATCAATACAACAGATATTAATATTTCTGACAACTACATAACCAATGTGGCTAATACAACCATAGCATTAAAAAATAGTGCAGGCATTTGGTTTGGTCAGAGTACAGGCAACGGAACTATTAGTAATGTAATCATTCAAAACAATATCATTAAAAAGGTGTATTCTGCCAAGTCTAATCAGGAAGCATCTGGTATTTACCTCGGCGTTGCTTGGGGTGCTGGAACAGGTAGTTTGGATAGTCCACTTATCAAAGAAAATACCATTACCGAAATTCAAGGAACAATCGCTTATGGTATCCAGCTTTCGGGCAAAATACCAGGTGCACAGGTTACCAACAATGTTATTGATAATATCAACGGCTTATCAGCCAATCCTTCTTATGCTTTCGGAGTTGCAGTTCCTGTTACAAATACTGGCTCTGCCACGGTAGTTATGAATAACAATAGCATTACAAATGTGCCTTTTGCTATACTAAATGGAACAGCCAATACTATTGATGGAACCTGTAACTGGTTTGGCAGTGATCAATACACAAATATATTTCCTAAAGTTACTGGCCCTATTGTTTATGTCCCTTATCTGCTTAGCAGCGACCTCAACGGTGCATGTGGAGGCGGCCCTGCAATCCCAGATAACCTAACGGTAACCTATACTGCCAGCAGCGAAAATATAGTGGTTGCTTTTGATGTAACAGCCAACGAACTGGAATTGCAACCAGTACCAGGACTTGATCCTAATGACCCAAATTATTTAGCGGATGTAGCTGCCCGTTATCAGGCATTGGCCACAGCTACCACACCGGAAGCTATTCAAGCAGCAGCCCTCGCCATTGGCGATGATATCATCACAGAGTATTATTATATGGATGGCACTACAAAAGTTTACTTAGAAACCGCCGGTGGAAATGAACTGGTTAAAAGTAAATATTGGAGCGAGTATTTGGTAAGAGAAGGTGATAATGAAAGATACCCAGTCTGGACTCCCGGTTCGGAATTGACATTAATTGAACAAAATTATGAATATAGAACCAGCACCAATCCAAACACAGACGCAGTTGTCAATGGCTGGTTAAATCCCGTATTAGGCCGTGACCTTCATGTGCAGGTAACCTTCCTGAACAATGGATACGTAAATACGATTAATCAAACGGTTGCCATCGATCGCGGCCCTGTAAATGTTTACAGTGCCTCGCCAACTGGACCTGGAAATTGGGTAAGCAGCCATACAACTATTCAGGAGGGGATTGATGCATTTACAACATTGGATAATTATGTAATAGTGATTGATGACGGGACTTATGAAGAAAATATAACTATCGACAAACCTTTGACAATTGCCGGTGAAAGCCAGGCTGGTACCATAATAATACCCGCGTTGTCAGCACCAAACCCAGGTGGTGGAGGCTCAATACCTGCGGGCTCAAGTAATGTTATTTTTGTGCAGGCGAATGATGTTAGCATTCAAAACTTGACAGTCGATGGAGACAATCCCGGTTTGACAAGTGGAATTGTTCATAATAGTGCAGATATTGATGCACGTAATGGTATTATTACTAACCATGGTGCTGGCACTTTTAATAACTTAAAAGTAGATAATGTATTGGTTAAAAACATTTACCTAAGGGGAATATACCCTTCAACCGGAGGGTCATTTACCATCTCAAATAATACGGTTATAAATGTTAATGGCGAGAGTGCCTCTATTGCAATAATGAACTGGGCTGGTACAGGATCATTTACCGATAATACCGTATCCAACTCAAATGATGGTATTGTGTCAAATCATTCAAAAGGTGTTACCTATTCAGGAAATAATGTTAGTTTTTGCGGAACAGGTATTCATACGGATAACAATACAACATCTGCAGATCAAATCATTAACAATAATATTGACGATTGTGGATATGGGATATTTGTTTTTGCACCCTATGTTGATGTCCTGGTTTCAGACAACACAGTTCTAAACTCAGGTGTTGGTCTGTGCTCTGCGGGCAGCTATTCAGCAACACCTTTATCTGTTAGTTTTACAAATAACCTTGTAGATGGGCAAAATAATGCTAATTCGGTAGGTATATACAGTACAACCGAGATTTGGGGATTCGCAAGTGGAAATCAAGATGCAAGTTTTTCTAATAACTTTATTCAGAACACAGCAAATGCATTTTTACTTGCTTCTGAAGATGGATTTACCAACAGTACAACCGTGTTTGAAAATTCAATTACAGGGAATACGCTTGGTGTAAAACTGGTGAATGATTATACAGAAATTCCACCGACTGGTGTTTTTAGTCTGACAATGTCTTGCAACTGGTGGGGTAGTGATGATGCTTATGATGTACAGTCAGCAGTTGCAGCCGATGTCAATTTCCTGCCATTCCTGTCTAATGGTACAGACAACCAACCCGGCACAATCGGATTCCAACCTGTTCCAAATTCATGTGATGGATATGGACCTGTTATCGTTTATGAAGGTGCTACTACAAATGTAAGAAGCAGCCACATGACTATCCCTGCTGCTTATAATGCTGCTGTTGCTGAAGATGTCATTGAAATCTCTGCAGGCACCTACCAATTAACCGAAGAAATGGCAATAAATAAAAGTATTACCATACAAGGGCAAGGCTGGGATAATACTACACTGGAAATATCATCTTCCTGGTTTGATAATCCAAATATTGATCAGGCCTTCGACATAAATGCAGTTGCAGGAGATGTTACAATAAAAGACATCCATTTTAAAGTGGTAGGTAAAGGACAAGGAAGCATTTTACGAATTTTCGGATCCAACAGACAGATACTGAACAATAAGTTTTCAGGAGAATACGTATTTGGTGAAGGTCAGGTTACCAGAGCAACTGAATGGAGTGCCGGATCGGGTATAACATTCAGTGGCAATATTGTTGAATCGCTTCGCCAGCCTGGTTATATCAACAACGGTTCAGGTACTATTAGTAACAATACCTTTAGCACTACCAAGGGATGGCTTATTGTTGAAACATTCACCGGCACACTTGACATTACAAATAATACTTTTGGCCACAATGCTTCACACATTACTATTTTAAATGGAGCTAATGTTGAAAATCTGACTATTAATTATAATGATCTGTCAGGAGCATTAGAATCGGGTGGATGGGCTATAGACCATCGTGGTAACGATTTGTTATCTGCCACCTGCAATTGGTGGGGTACCGTTGTTGGAAATGATATTGCACCAAAGAATACTGGCGATGTTGACTATTCGCCGTGGTTAATCAGTGGAAATAATAATGCAGTCGAACCAAATCCTGGTTTTGTGCCAGATCAAGGGAGCTGTGGTGGATCATCCATAGAGATCACTTCAGCTACTCCTACAGATGCTATTTGCGGTTTTCCCGGACAAATTGAGATAACCTTTAAAGGCGGTGTAGCTAATTACACTGTTGCCTGGGGCACGGAGTCCGAATCTGGTGTGACAACAAGTCCTTACACAATCACCGGGCTTTCAGCAGGTAGTTACACAATAACAGTGACTGATGCCAATGGTACTGTTTCATATCCAGTTGATGCTGTTACGGTAGACTACCTGCCGGTTACAAATACCACTAGCAACACTCATTACGCAACCATTACCGCTGCAATTGCAGCAGCCAACCCAAGTGATGTGATTGAATTATGCGCCGGAGACTACACGGAAAACCTTGTTGTTAATAAAAGCCTTACTATCAATGGGCCTAATGCAGGCAAAGATCCAAATGTGAATTCACGCGATCCTGAAGCTGTTCTTCTCGATGGGACACTAAATGTTACAGGAAACACAGTTGTGATTGATGGTATAAAAGTGCATCAAACAAATAATGACCTTGATGCCGTATTGCTTGCAGGCCCCTCTGTGGTTACATTCCAAAATTCAATTATCGAACGCTTTGGAGTTACCACAGGTGTTGGGGCAAGGGGTCTTACTACGTCGGCTGGCCCTGGATTAAAAACCATTCAAAACAACCTGTTTACTGGCGATGGTTTGGGAGGATTCTATAGCGGGCATAAAACCTGGAACTCTGGCATGTATGTAAATGGCGGTTCAAGTACACTCAATATTCAAAACAATGTGTTCGAAAACTGCCGTACAGCGATTAATCTTGATGATTACAATGCCAACATTGCTCTTTCAGGAAATACTTTCCAAAATTCGGGTACTTTACTGGCATTTGGTGGCTCATCTCCAACAGACGGATCATATACCCTTGGAACAAATGATTTCAAACCTTTAGGCACTTTCATCAATCTGAGTAATGTTTCTGAAACCTTCAGGCTGGACATCACAAGTAGTAAATTAAACGGCACTGTGTTCAGTGACCTCGATTTAGCTACCTTATTCAACATTGAGGCGGCTATGTACCACCGGAGCAGATCGAACCGCAAGGGTCTCGTATATTTTGTGGCTGATCATGTTTACGTGCGATCAGATATTAACAACGACATCAATACAGCTATTGGCTATGCTGCTGTAGGAGATGTAGTTCTCTTGAACACGGGAACTTATAATCAAAACGTACTGCTTAACAATTCAGTTACAGTTCAGGGTCAAGGGCCGGATAAGACTATTCTTACACCCAGTACTTCCTGCAGTGGCATCGGCGTAACTATTTCGGCTGACAATGCCCTGCTGAAAGATTTGAAGGTTACAGCCTTCCTTACCGGTATTGCTGTTTCTGCTACCGGAAATGAGATTGATAATGTGGAAGCTGTCTTAAACTGTAACCAGGGATTAGAATTAAGCAATGGTGTAACTACGCTATCGGTGTTGAACTCTAAATTTAACGACAATACTTCGGTGGGTGTTCGTAAGGGTACTGCTTCGATTGTAGACGGCTTTACCATGGAGAATTGTGAAGTAACTGGCAATAACCAGGGATTCTTCATTGCAAAAAATAATGGTACAGGCGGCACTTTTGATAATGTTACAATTACTAATTGTGATTTCAGCAACAACGCTATAAAAGGTATGTACATCGAAGCCCTGAGCAATGCAGTATTTGATGGTATTACTATGAATAACTCAGGCACTGATGTAAGCTATGCCAATAACAATGGGATCAACATCAACCTGAAATATGGTTCTTATTCAAATATTATCATTAAGAATTCAAACATCACCAATTGCGGTGTAAAAGGTACAGCTACTCTGCCTGAGCATCCGGCTGCTATAGCGATATGCGCAAGAGATGATGGGGGTTATTCGGGAAATCCTGCAACCCTTAATAATGTATCGGTTTTAAACAATTATGTAACAGGTCCTGAAAACGGGATTCGTTTTGGCGAATCAGGAAAAGTGAATGCAACTCCAACCAATGTTACGGTTTTGGAAAACGATCTGAGCGGTACATTTGCAAATAAAGCATTGATCAATAAGACCAGTGCCACTGTTACTGCAACTTGTAACTGGTTTGGAACTACTGATCCTGTTGCTATTGCTGGCCTTTTAGATGGAGATGTAAATGTTGAAAGTTTCCTAACCGATGGCACCGATGCTTCGCCTGGTATAGTTGGCTTCCAGCCATCAGGCGACTGTGATGGTGAATTCCCGGTCTATAATATTACCAAAGGGATGTACTATCCAACCATCCAGGCAGCCGTGCTGGATGCCAACCCAACAGGTGGCAACGATATCCAGGTGGCTGCAGGAACATTTGTAGAATCAGGGCAGATTGTAATTGATAAAGACTTGAGTATTACCGGTGCCGGAATGGGAACTACAATTGTTAAAACAGATCAAAACACAGGAACAAGTGGTGATGGCAGAGGTTGGTTCCTGGTTAATGCAGGAGTTACTTTTAATTTAAGTCAGCTTACACTTGATGGTTCAGGATATAATATCTGGCAGGGAATTCGTCATAAAGGTACTGGTATCATTGACTATGTTGAATTTACAAATATTAAGTACCCATCTTATCAAGGTTTTGCAGTAGCGGCTTTCGGAGATGGATCATCACCAGTGGATATTTCTAATTGTGAATTTTCAGAAATTGGAAGAGTTGGTGTATTGTATTTCGGTGCCGGTGTAGCAGGTTCTGATTTTGTGAATAACACCTACACAGGAAAGGGAGCTGGCGATTGGCTTGATTATGGAGTTGAAGTTGGTGGTGGTGCAAGCGGAGTTTCAATTAGTGGCTTTAATGTTTCAGGTAACCTTGGGCTTGCGTCCACTGATGGAAGTACTTCTGCAGGTATTTTAATCACTGAATATTATGGTAATCCTTCAGAAGCTACAGTCACAGGAAGTGTATTTACCGGTAACACAACAGGTATCGCAGTTGGCTATGATGAGAATGATGGTAGTACCTTAGTTGCTCACAATAACAAATTTGTAGGAAATACATTTGGCATCACTTCTACTGCTCCAACCGTTGACGCCGCCGATAACTGGTGGGGCGATGAAACCGGCCCATTGCACACTACACACAATACTTGTGGCGGAGGAAATGAAGTGAGCGATTATGTTGACTTCTACCAATGGTGGGCCAACGAAGCTATGAATGAAAGATACACCTACGAAGCCCCCGATCTCACCTGTGTAGCCAATGCCACTTTGAGTCAGCAAGACGATCGTGGTGCATATGCAACAGGTTATCCAACTGCAACCACTTGTTATGAGCCACTTACTATTACCTATGGTGATGATAGAGCAGGCTTGAACCAGTGCAATGCTACAGGTGATATAGTCAGAACATTTACGGTTACCGACTACTTTGGACATGTATCTACCTGCCAGCAAACACTGACCATACAGGATAATACTTCCCCAGTGGTTGAATGTCCAGCAGACATAAACCAGGATACAGATGCCGGCGAATGCTTTGCAACAGTAGATTTTGAACCTACGGCAACCGACTTTGGATTCTTCCAGGGATTTGAAGATGCAGGATGGGAGAGTGTAGATGGCTCAGGCTGGTATGAATATAATAGCAAAGTAGTCCGAGTTCCTTCCAATACCGGAGGTATCGTATCGAAAACCGGAAATGCCCATGCAGTGATTAATTCAACAATACTCCCACCGTCTCCGGATGATTATACGGGACTTTTTGGCCGTTTGGGCAGTTACAGCAATGTGTTTGGTGACGGCTACTATGTTCGTCAGGATGTTTATTTCGACCTCACTGATGCAGCAGTTATCGACAATACTTATGGATGGGATCTTTCAGTGGCCTCCAGCAATCAAACCGGTGGACACCTGCAGGATTTCATTTTCCATACTTGTAGTGATGCCAGTGGCAAAATTCTGGTAGGTGCTTCAAATAACAGCAATTTTACTCGCAAAATCAATCTCACATCCGGAAATCACTATGAGGTGAATACATCAGGATGGTACACATTGGAATGGGATTTCAGAGATTTTGGTGATGGTACATTAGCCGTTGATTGTAACCTGCTGGATGCAAATGGAAATCGTTTATGGACAGAAACCAGGTATACTGCGGCAAACATTATCGCTTCGGTGGTAGGCGGCAACCGCTACATCTGGTTTACTTTCCTCGAAGTAGATGAACTTGCAATCGACAACACCAGCCTGGTTCGTAAGGTTGCTGTATCTCCTGACCATGCCAGCGGTTCTCAATTCAACGTAGGTACTACACCCATAACAGTTAATGCAACAGATGCCTGCTCTAATTCCGCAATGTCTTGTTCATTTGATGTTATTGTTACAGATAATGAATTACCAAATGCGGTATGTCAAACGGCAACTTTTGAGCTTGATGCCAGTGGAAATGGTACGCTGGATGCAGCTGATGTTGATGGAGGAAGCACTGATAACTGCGGAATACAATCCATCAGTGTTTCGCCTAACACCTTTACCTGTGGTGAGCTTGGCGAGAACACCGTTACATTAACCGTGACGGACATTCATGGTAACGAGAGCACTTGTAATGCCACGGTTACAGTTGTTGACCAGATAGCTCCTACTATTGCATGTCCCGTTGATATTACACTTTGCGCCGATGAAACTACAACAGATACCTACACAGCGATCGGTAGCGAGTTTGACTTTACTGCCTCCGCTGACAACTGTTCTGTTGCAAGTTATTCCTGGGTACTAACTGGAGCAACTTCTACTAGTGAAATTACCAGCAGTCTGGCTGGGGTGGTGTTTGAAGATGGTGTAACTCACGTTGCATGGACTGCCATTGATGGCAGCGGAAATCCATCCACACCTTGTAATTTTGATGTTACCGTCAATCCACTGCCCGATCCCGCCATTACCGGCGAGGCTAATCCGGCCGGCGGTGCCACCGAAGTATATCAAACGCCGCTCGTTGCAGGTCATACTTATGTCTGGACTGCCACTGGCGATTACACCATCCTGGTACCTTCCGTAAACCAATGCGAAGTTACCTGGAGTTCTACCGGAACTACGGGTAGTGTTAAGGTAGTCGAAACCATCACTGCCACTGGCTGTAATTATTCGGATGAGATATCTGTAACCATCGATCCGGTGGACTTGCAGGGAACCATCACCTACAACAACCTCAGCAAGACACCGATGAACAACGTTACCGTGAGGCTGCAGGACAATAGCGATGCGGTACTTGGAATTACCACCACCGATATTGCCGGAAGATATTCATTTGCAACAGTGCCTGCCGGCGTTACCAAGATTGAGGTAGAAACAGCCAAAGATTGGGCCGGAGCCAACTCAACCGATGCTCTGGCCATTCAACGCAAAACCATTGGTAATCCTTTCGGATGGTGGAATCCCGAGCTATTCCTTAATAATGTCGCTGATGTAAATAATTCCGGTATCGTAAACTCTACCGATGCGCTTAATGTTAAACTCCGCACGGTGTATCTTATCAATTCATTTGGCGCCGGCGACTGGGCTTTCTGGGATGCTACCAATGAAGTGAATTTTAGTAAGACAACTCCTGTCGTCAACAACAAAGCCTGGCTGGGCTATACCGCGGGAACTGCGCTGCTTGACATCAAGGCAATGTGCTATGGCGACGTGAATGGCTCTTACCAGCCGTCGTCAACCAAGTCTGTGTTTGCTGTGTCCAGCAATTCGGTGTCCAACGTCAACAAGAACCGGTTCAAAATTCCTGTGCAGTTGGTGGGCGATCGACCCATTGGCGCTGCCACAATTCATCTGTGGTACGATGCACGCTTGGTAGAAATCCAAGAGCTTGTCACCACGATACCCGATTTGCTATATACCATCGAAAAGGGCTGGATACACATTGCATGGAGCAATCTTCAGCCACTATCGCTACCTCCCGACGGAACGATGTTTACACTGGTAGGGCGCGCCCATCAGGAAATCTATAGCTACGACGAGGTGTTTATGCTGAGCAACGAAACTCAGTTTGCCGACATGCAGTGCAACATTCTGCCAAATGTCTATCTCAACATCAACCGCCTGAACACCTTCAAAACGGGTATCGAAGATGTGCTGCCCGACTATTCCGTCAACTGCTTCCCCAACCCCGTTCAGAGCACGCTTAGCATTGCTTACGTACTGCCCGAACGTGGCCAGGTGGAGATTACTATTTTAAATTCTCTGGGCGAGACTATTACTAAAATCGCCGACAACACCCAGGATGCTGGCAGCTATTTGCTGAAATTCGATCCCGTAAGGAATGGCCTCACCAATGGGGTGTACTATTGCCGCATGCAGGTGAATGGCCAAAGCAGCGACTTCTCTAAAGTTGTTCGTATTGTGTACATGAAGTAAAAGGAGCGGCGGGTGCCAGACATCACCGGTACCCGCCACCCTGATTTTAAAATTGAAAATTATGACACAAATCAACTACTTACGAAAGGACATACTAACATGAATAAAAGAACCATACTATTAATATTTATCCTGATGGCGATGGGAGTGCATTATGCCAGTGGCCAATCACCTACGGTATTCATCGGTGATTACCAGGCTGACCCCGGCACCGTAAATATTCCCATCGAAGTATCCGGTTTTACTGATCCTATTGGAGCCGTTACCCTTTACATCGAATACGACGACGATGCATTGGCGTTTCTTTCCCATACCGATGGTCTCATTGCGAATTCATTGTCCAATGCCACGGCTTCAGCAAATGGCTACACGGTAGCCATATCATGGGTTAACGAATTGGGAACCGACATCTCCGCAGGAGGTACACTCCTCACGCTTAACTTTGATTATGCCGGCGGTTCGTCGATCTTCGATTTTTTGTTTGGCTGTGAATTTTCGAGTACGGTTGAAGTAATCCCTGTGCAATATAATAACGGTAGCATCAGTCCCGACCCCAATTCGATAACCATCGATATTGTGGATCAGCTTAATATCGACCCGACTGAGAGCGGTTATCCCGGCTATCTGGACGTGGTGGTGGAAAGCAATTTCTCCGAAGTGCCAAATGGTGGAGTGGGCGCATTTAATTTCGAAATAGAATACGACAACACCATTATCAGCTCAGTAGCACTTTTATCTACACACCCTTCCCTTGCCAGCTTGTCGCTGAATGTGGTAACAGGTCCGCCACGAATTGCAGTGGCCTGGTACAGCACCACTCCAAGCTCCCTGAATGGAGCGATGTTTACCGTGCGCTTGGGTTATTCGGGTGGTAATACTGAGCTTGCCTTTTTGCCCGGGGCAGTCATCTCTGACGCCGAAGGCAATACGCTGAATGCCTTTTACAACAATGGGATTATTACACAGGATCCTGCTACCTTGCCGCACATTATTATCGGTGAAAAAAATGCGGTGGCGGGAACGGTGGTTGAAGTACCCGTTACGACACTAAATTTCGAAACCTATGTCCCCGATGTTGGCGCCCTTGATCTGGCTATTAATTTTAATTCATCCCTGCTTCAGTTTGTCGAATTAACGAATATCAATCCAAAGCTTTCCGGACTGATTCAAAACGCATTAACCAACTATTTGGGCATTAGTTGGAGTAATCCGGCATTAGGTACCACATTCGCCGATGGCGAAAAGCTGTTTGATATACAATTCAACTATTCAGGTACTAACCTGCCGGTGGTATTTGATGAGACGGCTTGCGAAATAGCCGACGCAAATACCGGGTATTCTGTTCGCGGATTGTATATTGATGGTGCTATTATCGAAACACCATCCAATCTCACGGTTTGCATGGAAGAAGTGGCAGGTACACTCGGCGCTCAGGTGGTGATGCCCATCAGGGTGACCGATTTTACTAATATTGGCGCCATTACCCTGACCATCGATTTCGAGCCATTGCAGTTGGGCTATATCCAACTTCAATCCGAAAATAGCCAGCTAACCGACAACGGGAGTAGTCTTTTCAATTATGCTGATGGTTCGTTTTATTATAGCTGGACGGCCAACACCGAACCTTCTACACAATTTGGCATCACCATTCCCGACGACGAGGTTTTGTTTGAACTAAAATTTAATTTTACCAACGGCCCGGCACCGCTTACCTTTGATGTGGCGCATTGCGATATTGCCGATTACGACATCAATTCCCTCGGCACCACCTATTGCGATGGCCTGGTAAAAAGCGTTATCGACGTGCAGATCAAAACCTTCCTCCAGGGATTGTACAATACAGGCAGCAGCCAAATGAACAAAGCCCAGGATTTTGTGGGCGGCGCGCTTGTAGATAAATTCCAGGGAACAGTGGCCGATCTCATAACCATCGAATTGCACGATGCAGCCACCTATGCCACCATCATCCGCACCATCAGCGATGTGGAACTTAACCAGAACGGCACGGCACTATTTCAGCTCCCTGCCACCTTCAACGGCAGCTATTACGTTACCATCAAAAACCGCAACCACCTCGAAACCGTTTCGGCACTGTCCATCGACTTTAGCAGCGGCAACGTGGTTTACGATTTTACCACAGCAGCCACGCAGGCTTACGGTAGCAATATGAAAGAGCTGGAGAGTGGGGTGTTTGGGATTTATGCAGGGGAGGTTTACCAAGATGGTCAAGTGAATTTCTTTGATATTTCACTTGTGATTGATGCATTACGATCTGCAAATAACCAGGGTTATTTATTAACGGATTTAAATGGTGATGGAAGTATTAATTTTTTTGATTTAAGTATAGCTACCGATAACCAGCGACTTGGAGTCTTATCGCAAACACCGTAATTTTAATAAAATAGAAATTTTAAAAACAGCTAATATTATGAGACAATTACTAATTTTATTTATTCTAATATCCTTTAGCGGCATTGCATACTCGCAATTGTATAGCTTGGATTCAAAAATTGACAATGTCAAACAAATTGATGAAACATCTATCCAATGGGAAGTTTGGATAAAAAAATCCGTAGGGTCAGATGATTTTGCCTATTATGGAGGCCAATTCACATTTCAGTTTGATAACGATGTTTTGAATGGTGGGAAATTCGTACCAGATTATTTTGATATCGAGGGAGGTGAAAACATGAATCAGTATTCAGGTTTTTATGATGATGTAGATGCATGGGTTACCGGGAATCCTCCAAACCAGTTTTTCAATTGGGCTTCAACAGCTCCCCCTAATGTGGGTCAAAGCCAAACTGTAATTTCTGATACTTGGATTAAATTTGCAACTTTCAAGGCGCAATTACGCAAGGGAGCTGGAAATGGAGTCCCTCATAATTTTAAAGATATGGATCCGAAATTAGCGTTTAGTACTGTATATTCTAATATCGCGTCGAGGGATATGGTAACCAGTCCAACATATTCGGGAGTTAACACCCCAATTACAAATTATACATTTACACCAAATAGAGGCGTTCCGGCTAACACCCGCCAGCTCGCCGGCTATTGGTTTTCCGGTGAAGGCAACTGGGTGGAGGCAACTCGCTGGAACAACGTTACCACCGAAAATATAAACATAGTGCCGCCGCTGGTTACCAACAACGCCATCATATCCGGTAGTTGCACCCTTACCGATACCCGAACCATCAACCAGCTTGTTGTAGCCGAAGGGGGTTATCTGGTTCTGAATGAAGCTGCCGAGCTTACCACCACTGACCTTTACAACGATAACCAAAGTGCCGAAAAGACTCGTGCCGAAACCATTGCCGCCTGGGATTTTGAGGATACTGGGCAGACTGGCCTGCCTTATCTGGCTGATGATGGAATCGCTTCGAATATCGGAATAGCTTCAATTAATACAAATGCAGCGTTTGTGGCATTTACCGATGCTATTCCTGGAGGTAATAGAAGTTTAATGGGACAAAACTTTTATGCAACGTCTGGTTTTCCACCCCAACCTGATCCAAAAGATTGGAGATTGCAATTATCGTCTGAGGGTTTTCAAAACCTAAAATTGTCTTCAGTCCAGTGGAGCGATAATGGTAGTTTTGCTACATTTGGACCGACCGAATTTAAAATCCAGTGGAGCTCGAATGGAGTAAATTGGAATGATATTTCTAATGGAACAATCACTGTTGGAGAAAATTGGTCAACTGGTGTTACTAATAATTTAGCATTACCCAATGATCTTAATAATATTTCTGATTTTTACATAAGATGGTTAAACAGTAGCGGTAATAAAATGGGATATACCGCAATTGATAATATCATCATCACAGGTGAAGAAATCCCACCGCCACCCACCGGCATCCTTATCGAATCAACCGCCGCAGGTACCGGCTCACTCATCCATAACAACGACAACTTAGAAGCTACCATCCAGCGCTATATTCCTGCCACCAATGGCAATCCGGTCTATCACCTGGTTTCGGTGCCTTTAACGCAGGCTTCCAATCCCCTTTCGGGACTTTTCGAATGGTCCTACCTGTTCAATTTTGATGTCGCCACGCAGGAGTGGGTAGCCATGGGCACCTCGCTTTAC
>Ga0265293_10002298_pt1 | contig 38936 bp, 58 predicted proteins | sample Munlanlewell138R_FD_192505 | JGI IMG/M metagenome (GOLD analysis project Ga0265293, IMG submission 192505) | Leachate microbial communities from a municipal landfill in Southern Ontario, Canada - Leachate well 138R | ecosystem: Engineered > Solid waste > Landfill > Unclassified | place: Canada... | reverse complement strand
CGTTCCAATGTCCGAGCCGCGACGACCAGCAGGTGCATCCGACGGACGAACTCCGCGATGCGCGGGTCCTCTGGCCCCTCCGGGCGCTCGGGGGGCGTCATCGGTCCGTCCCTCCCTCCGCTTCCGCCAGCGCGGCGCGGGCTGGTTCAGGTATCGGCTCGTAGCAGATCCTGCAATCCGCATCGCCGCAACCATAAGTGCCCCGCTTCCGCATGCGAAGCCCCGGCGGTATCGCGCGACCGAGGGCGTCGGATCGGATCTCTCGCTCAGCCATCCCTCGCCTCCGTCTCAGTAGGTTCCGCCGCGCGGATCGGGTGCGTGTCCGGCGTGATCACCGCGCCGCACAGCGGGCACCTCGTACGGCTCCGGCCCATCGGGGACCACTCGCCGCCGCCGTACAGGCACCGGATCTCGCGGGCCTCACTCATCCCCTACCTCCCGGATCGCGGTGACGCGGGAGAGGTCGCTCGATACCGGTTGTTCCCACCGTGCAACGCGACGGGTGTGGATCAGCAGCCGGATCGCGTTCTGGATTGGACGGCCCTTGATCGTCTCCACCGGCCAGCCGTACTTGTCGAGGGCGCGGTAGCGCGGGGGCGTCATGGCTGCACCCATCGGAAGAACCCGAGCTTCCCCCGGCACGCCACGAACGGCACCGTCCGGGCGGCGTCGAGCACGAACCCGTAGGGTCCGAAAAACCAGGTCGAATCCATCGTCTGCACGCAGTCCGTCACACGCGCCACGCCTACGATCCCGCCACGCTCGATCTCAGCGACCCGGGGCAACGGGATCTCCGGGAACATGTCGCGCACCCACGAATCCCCCTCCATGTCGTAGGTCTGCCCCGCGTGAATCGCGACCGGTCCCCGGAAGTTCGTCGGCCACGTCCGGTTCTCGACGGGCTTGTAGCCGTTGACGATCAGCCAAGCCCACGGTTGGCGGACCGACAGCGCGACGGCGGGCAGCTCCCGCTCGGCAATCTCAGGCATCACTCCCCCTCGGGTTCGGTGTCAGACGGGGCGGGGCGGTTGAATCCCCCGGCCGGTCCGCGCACTCCACCGACACCACCAGATCCTGACCCTCGCCGCGCAGCTCGATCAGTGTGATCGGCGGGTACTCACGATTTTCGCTCATCTCCCCTCGCTCGAAAAATTGGACCGATACCGCTCGCTCTCGAACAGCGGGTGCCCATGCCCCGCCAGCATCCCGATCACCACGTGCAGCATCTCATGCCTCACCGTCCCGTCGTCCGTCACTGACTCCCCCGCCAGCACGATCACCGGCGGACCGACGCGGCCATCGCTGTACGTCGTCGCCCGCGTGCAGACCTCGTGCGGCTCGCCGTCGATCTCGACGTGTTCGACCGCGAGGCAGGCGCCCGGTACCTGGTACCAGCGGACGCGGGCGAAGTCGCCCGGCTCGCGGCCCAAGTCGGCGTGGACCTCGCGCCAGAGTGCTTCGTAATGCGCCGGCGGCTCGAACCGCTCGCCGGGGATCGCCGACTCCACGACGCCGGAGACGGTCGCGCAGCCGGTGAGCAGCAGGAGGGCGAGGGCGCGAGTCATGCGGCACCTCGGCGCACCTTCTGACGCCAGAGGCTCACGGCGCACTTCCGGCGCGAGTACTCCAGCGTGTGATACCGCCCGCGTGCGCCCTTGCCGTACTTCCGGGCACGGCCCGCTTTGCACACCAGCAGGTGCGCGGCGATGAACTCCTCTCTGGCGCTCACGACCCCTGATCGTCGATTGCATCGGCAAGCCTCACGAACTCCAGAGTCAGATTTCCCCGCTCGTCGGAGAGCGAGCCACGAAGCCCGGCCACGCTGAACGCTTGGCACGGGGTTCCGCCGACCAGTAGCTCCGCGTCCACGATATACGACTCGCCGCGGAGCCGGGTGAAGTCGCCGTGCAGCGGGACATTCGGCCAGCGGTGAGCAAGCACGGCCCGCGGGAACGGCTCGATCTCGCTGAACGCCAGCGGGGACCAGCCCAGGGGTTCCCACGCGAGGGACGCGGCCTCGATCCCCGAGCATACCGAGAGGTACTTCACGACTCCCCCTCAGCCGCCGGCATCTCCGGGAGCGGACCCAGCCCGTCGCACCACGCGATGATGGCGTCTTCGAACGCTGTGCTGAGCGGCGCTTGGTCCGAGTGCGTCCGGTTCCAGTGCTCAATGTCCGCTTTCATTGCCTCCGCGCGGCGACGGATCGCGAGACCACGGGATACCAGGTCGTCCCGTTCCAGCGCTTCCGCCACGTTGTTGGGCTCTCGCAGCTTCGGCCGCCAGCCGCTCACGCCTCGCCCTCACAGCGCGGGAAGCTGCACTCCCCTCCCGCGAGCGTGACCTTCCATCTCGGGTCCGGTACCCATTCGTTGCGGTCCTCGCTCATCGCTTCCTCGCTTTCTTCGGGATCGGGACCGCCGCCCACGCGGCCTGCATCACGAGCAGCGTGCGGTCGTGCAGGTTCGAGATCAGCCGGAAACATCACGTGTCGTCGGGTCAGGCTTTCGCGCCGCCGCCTCGATCGCATCCACGGCGGCGAGGACGGCCTGTAGCTGCGTGTCTTCGGTAGCCGCCACATCGGCGAAATAGTCGCGGACCCACCGGCGACCCTCCTCCTTCGCCTCGGCGCGCAGGGGCGCGCCGCCCTTCGCCGCCATCACTTCCTCGGCGTACTCCATCCCCGCCATACACCAGTCCTCCGCCATCTCTCGGAGCGCGGCCATCAGTGCTGCGCTGTAGGTGTCAGTCATCGGCGGCGTCCTCCATGATCCCCATCACCACGTCGACGACGTTGCGCGCCTCGTACGCCGGCATCTCCATGTCGACCCACAGACGCACCCGACTCGTCCCGAGCTGGGGCAGGACCGCGATCCCACCGCCGGCGACACCCCGGGTGACGGCACGGGGATACGGAGCGGGAGGGACCGCCAGTCCGACAGCCGGCACCGGCGGTCGCGAGAGCGGCGGGGCGACAGCAGGTGCGGGTTCAGCCGGTGCGGGGGAGACGGGCGGAGGTGGCGACGCGCTCGAGATGGGCGGCGACGCCATCTCCGACGCGGTTGCCACCGCTGGCGATGCAGCCGCGGCTCTCTCCTGCCGCGCCTCGCGCACCGCTTCCAGCCCCGGCAGGCTCCGGAGGATTGCCTCCGCCTGCTTCAGCGTCATCGTCAGGTTCGCGGCGGACCCCACGGCCTCGACCAGCTCGGCGGGCGTGACAGCCGGGAGGAGGGATCGAGCAATGGCCCACACGCGCTTCCGGTGCCCCGGATTCCGGCCCTCGTAGCTGATCACCGGAGATTCCTCCTCTTCCTGGTTGTCCGTCGTGGTTGGTCTGGCCAGCGGCCTGCGCTTCTTCCTCCCGTTCTCCGCGAGGTGCGCCGGCGGCGCCGGAGCGGACTTCGCCGCGGGGGCAGGCCGCTTCGCCGGCTTTCGCTTCCCGCCTGCCTCCGGGTCCTCCTGGTAACGCACATTCACCGTCGCGGGGTCGACCTTCGGCCGCTCGGACCGCTGCACCGCGAGCGCGACCACGAGCAGCTCCTCCACCTCGTGCGCCGACAGCTGCTCGTACTGCGCGGCGATCTCACCGCGTAGCTCCTCTTCACTCGCGTCCCATCGGCCGGTCAGGACCTGTCGGGCCCGGTGCCGCTGGCGCTCCAGAGCCTCCCTCGGCGCACGGGCCTCCATCACCCGGGCCCGCTCCGCCCGGAGCGCATCGGCGCTGACGCTGACGACCGCCGTCGCGCCCCTCATGCGGCCGCGAAGCGACGGTCCGACCCATGCACACGCACGGTCCGGAAGTAGCGCGGACCGAGTCGACTCACGACGCGGAAGAACTCCGGGTTGCGAGTCTCGAGCTGGTCCGGTGAAAGGTTGCTGGTCACGATCGTGGGGCGCATCGCCCGCTCGGTGAAGATCTCCGTGAGCCGACGCACGACGTCCGCGCTCGGCGCCTCCGTCCCCAGGTCGTCGAGGATCCAGAGGCGCGCGTCGATCCGTCGCTGCAGGACTTCCTCGGCTCGCTCGTCACTCCCGTAGGTCCGCTGGATCTGGCCGATCAGCCGGAGCGCGTGATCGTAGACGACCTCGCCGGACGGGACGTCCGGATCCAGCAGCAGCGCCCGGGCGATCGCGACCGCCAGGTGAGATTTCCCGGCGCCGGTCCCACCGAACAGGTAGAGCCCGCGGACCTGCTCGTACTCGCCGGCGCTCCGGACCTCGTCCAGAAACTCCCGCGCGGCCTGCATCACTCCCGGGCCGGCCTCGCGAGCGTCGAACGCCTCGAGTGTCGCGTCCCGGTGGTCCCACGCATTCACCCCGATCGACCGGAGCACGCCCAGGATCTCCGCACCTCGCCGCTCGCGGCGCTCCCGGTTCAGCCGGGCCTCTTCCTCGGCGCGCAGCTCCGCCTCCTTCGCCTCGCTGGCGGCTTTGCAGGCCGTGCACGGAAACCGCCGATCCCCGAGGTTGCGGAACATCGCCGGCACCTCGAGTGCGTCCCGCTGGCCGCACGACGGGCAAACCGAGTTGATGGTCGTCATCTCGACCGGCTCTTTACTCGAAATGCCACTTCCGACCCGGGCCGGCCCCAGCTGGAGTTCCGCTCGGCGCTGGATGTGCCGCTCTTCGAGTTGCGCCGCGGTGATCTCCTCCGCTTCCGCCGGTTCCGCCATCTCGCTCATGTTCAGCCGCCTTTCTCACGTATCCGTCGAAGTGTCGATTCTCGAATGGTTTCCCGCCCGTCGCCCACTCCATCATCGCCGTCGCCAGGACGGCCGGTTGCCGGTCTGGAGGGATCCCCGACAAGAGCCGCAGTTGCGTGCCGCCCGGTCCGTATTTGCCCATCACGGCCGCCGGCCAGAGCGGGGGATGGTCGGCCGATCCGAGCATCTGGTGCACGGCGCTGGCGTGCTCGCCGAGGTAGGTCACCAGCGCGGCCAGGGCACTCGATTGCGCCGCGTCCCGCGCCCGCCCGTTTGGTGAAACGCTGGGAGAAGAAGATGTAGTTGAAGAAGAAAAAGCCGCGCGCACGCGTGAGGAATCGTTTACCCCTCCGTTTTTCGGCACCCTATCCGCGTTTAGGGTTCCGTTTTTCGGAGGGCTATCCGATAGCGTTCCGTTTTTCGGCAGGCTATCCGGGTTTTCCGCGCGATTCCTCGTTGGGTCATCCGAGTTTACCCCTCCGTTTTTCGGCACCCTATCCGATAGGGTTCCGTTTTTCGGAGGGGTAAACTCGAACAAGGGATTGTGCCCCCGGCCCGTGTGCCGGTTGATCGCGATCCATCCCGCGTCTTCGGCCTCAGCCAGGGAGCGCCGCAGCTTCTTCTCGTCCCTCACGTGGATGAGGCGCATCAGTCGGTCGAATGAGATCTCCGTCCCGCTGATGGTCGCCACGTACGCGATGATCGTCCGCGCCTCGGGCGAGAGGTTCAGGTCCGGCGAGAACAGTTGGGTGATCACCTCTGGATCCACTCAGACCCCCCGATGCGAACAGAGGTAGAGCGCGCCGAGGAACGCCGCGTCCCGCGAGTCCACATTGCCTTTTAGCGGATCCTTCCCGACCGCGCGAAGCGCCCGGTCCATCACATCGTGACGCGCCTTCTTCCCGCGGAAGCTGCGCGGGTAGGTCCCCGACGAGACCTCCACCAGCTTCGCGCCGCCCATGTGCGCGCCGGCCGCCAGAGCGCCTAACGCGCGGTTCAACTTCGCCTCGCCGCCGGCCGCGATACTCCCCTTCGTCCGTTGGCGCTGCACCCGCTCCTGGTAGCCGCCGTCCCGCGCCGGCGTCTCGAGTACGACCGTGCCGACCCCCTCCGCGTCGATCGTCCGCGCCACCCACTCCGCGATCGCGCCGCATCGATCCGAGACCAGGTCGCGCGAGCTGGTGCGGAAAGAGAGGAGCCGGACAAACGCTCGCGCCCCGCCGACGAGCGTCATCTCGTCGCGTAGCCGAGGGTTGAACAGCGCCCCACCTACCACGTCCAGCCCCGGGTCAATCGCGAATAGCAGGGGGATCCGCTCGCCGCTCATCGGTCCTCCGAACGATGGATGATTCGTCGGATACCGATGAGCGGCGAACGGCTTTCGCAGAGTAGGCCGGCGCGCGCACACTGCCTCCGCGCGCCTTGAGTTTCGAGGGTGTCCAGCCCCCCCACCGGTACTACCGGATTAGGAAACCGTGAAGGGCGAGTTCTATCCCTCTTCCTCGTGAGGCGCATGATTCAGGAGCCGTTGGTGGATGATTCGTTGGATACCGGGCGCGATTCGAGCTTCGCGACCGCGTCCGCCAGATTGTGCGGGGCCAGGTGACCGTATGTCGCGATGACCTCCTCGAACCGGATCCCCATCAATTCGGCCACGATCATCGGAGACACGCCCGCCTGTACGAGCAACGACGCGAAGGAATGACGACCGGTGTGATAGACGACCGCGTCGATCTCCGCGCGGCCATGTTTGATGCCCGCAGCGTCGTACGCCGCGACCCACCAATGCCAGGCCGTGGTACTCCCGAGTGGCCGATCGCGACCCGGGGCCCGGAAAAAGTACCGATCTCCCGCGAAGCCGAGACGGACGTGTTCCATGAGGATCGCCCGGAGCGATGCGCTCATCGGCACATCCCGATTGCGCTTCGTTTTCGTTGTCCAGGCGTACTCCCCCGGCCGCGACTGGACCCTCAGTTGGCCGGCTGGCAGATCGACATCGATATCCGTACGGAGGTGGATGGCCTCTCCGATTCGCAGACCCGCCAGGTATCCCACCGCCATAAATGCCCGCATTGGCGTACCCGCCAACCGCGCCAGCATGGCGTCACGCTCCGGCTCGGTCAGGAAGATCACTCGCGTAGGCACGACTCGCGCGGGGTCGATCTTCGCCCACGGGTTGGTCCGCATTCGCGCACGCCGATTCTCGCGCTCGGCCGCCTCCATCTCATCACCGATCGCGATCGCCCAGACTTGCATAGCGTAGGCATGCGCGACCACCTGCGTCCTCGGCGCCCAGGGCGCGCCATCGCGCGGCACGGTGAGGAACTCCTCACACTGCCGTGTCGTGATTGTCGTGATGTCGACGTCCTCGATGATCGTTCCGGCGCGAGTCCTCACGACACCGAAGAATGACTCGATATGCTTCGCGACTCCCGAGACTTTCGTCGCGGTGCCGGCCGCCCGCGTGGCCTCCTTTCGCTGCTTGAGCCGGTCGATACTCTGACCCAGCATCAGGAGCGATGGACCGCATGAAATGCGGAGTGAGCCGATGTCCCCCGCCGCGACCGCGATGACCACATCCGACAGGTGCAGCCGCCGCGGCCCGGGCGTCGTGATCCGCGCGAGGATATCGTAGGCGCCGGCCTCAATCAGTGCGCGGACTGCCGCCTCCCGGCGACGGAACTCGGGCGCGCTCGTCGTACGCGCCGAGCACGTGAACCGACCACCAGGGAGTCGCTGGTCTCGAATGTCGACCTTGAGGGTCGGCCTACGCCGGCGCGCGCTCACGCTGGCTGCGCCGCTTTCTGCCCGACGATCCGACGCCGGCCTCGAAAGGCCTCCACGCTCTCGGCACTCACGCGGTAGACCCCGCGCTTCGCCCCAGGGAGGCGGTAGTCCGTGATTTCCAGCTCCCCCGATTCCCCCAGCGCGAGCACCAGCTCCGTGGAGATGCTGAGGCGCGCCGCCACGGTACTCAGCGTGAGGTCGTTGTACAGCGCCCGCTGCAGGTCCGGATCCGTTCTCACCGTCGTCTCTCCTTCGCTGGCCTCAGTCCACGTGTCGACCGCCACTCCTCGTCAATCAGCCCCACCCACTCCCGCGCCTGCGTCCGATCCCCCCACCACTGCCGGAGCGTCCGACCGGAGCGGGCCCGGCGGAGCGCCGCCCAGGCACTCTCCAGTCCTTCGCGCGCCATGATGAGCCCGACGAACACACCCAACGCGATCGCGTAGATCACCGCCGCGAGTCCCATCCACTCCATGAGTGCACGCACCGGTCGCCTCCTCACTCGGGAAAGAGCCCCGTGCCCGGTGACTCCTGGTAGACCGCCTTCTGCCCGCCGCCCTCCATCACCAGCAGATCTCGCGTCCAGTCCGCGAGACCCAGGTGTTTCTCGAACGTCGCCAGCTCCGAGCGCCACCGGCGATGCGCGTCCGGGGTCACGGTCGGCTCACGCCGGTAAATCGCCAGCTCCCGACCGGCGCCGATCACGGCGCGAAGCGCGACACGGGCACCGCTCGGCAGGATGACGCCGCACCACCGCGGATACTCCCGGGCCGCGCCCACCGACAGATAGGGCAAGAGATCCCTGAGCGGCTTCCGCCACCGATTCTCCGGCGGCGCCGCGAGGAACGCCGGGTGCGCCGCCCCGCTCACCGAGCCCTCGTCATCTCGCGGATATGCCGCTCCTCGAGGAACGCCACCGCCTCTCGCACCGCCCGGCCGTACGCCCGACTCGTCACGCCGAATCTCCGGGCCCGGAACAGACGCCGGCGGTGGAACTCCGGGATCTGCCCGAGATGCCGGTCACAGAGCGCCAGGCGCTCCGGACTTCGCACGCAGTGCCGGAACGCACACAGTGGATTCGGGGTCGGCTCAGCCATCGCCCTTCTCCCTCCGCTGGAAGAGCGTCGCCATGGTCTCTACGGCGGGGATGCCGGGATCGAGGATCACCCCGGAGTCCTGGTGCGTCGTCTCGTACTCGAGGGTGCCGGAGCCGATCACCGTCACGATCGTCCGGAGCGCCACGGGGCAGCGGGGTTTCCGGCGCGCGTAGCGAAAGACGCGGACCTGCCGCCGGGCGATGATCGCCGCCTGGTGGAGATCCGATATCACCGTGGCCTCCACCCGGCCGGGAGTCGGTACCGCGAGAGCCGGGGACGACGCCGGAGACGACGACTCTCGGACGCCTGGTCCCGCACCCGCTGGCGCGCCAGACCGGTGATCATGCCGAGCACCACCAGGAGGAGGGCGGCCACCATCACCGGCGCCGTCATGCCGCACCATCGCGCGCCGCCGCCTCGATCGCCTGGACCGTCTCGAGGTAGCGCGCCATCTCGCCCGCCGCGTGCCCTCGTTCCCACGCCCGCCAGTACGTGGACGTGCGCGACAGCGTCTCGAGGCCGGTACGGGTCGGATAGCCGTATCCCGCGAGCCATCCGTCCCGCGCGCCGTGGTAGCTGTCCGATCCGACCGGGCCCGCGTTCGCGTATGCCCAGGTCACCGCCCGGTACTCGTGTGCCGCCAGCGGCTCGCCGGAGAGCGACGCCCGGCGAGTCTCCCGATCCTCCACCCGTCGCGCCATGGTCACCGTCTCTCCGTCTGGTGTGAGGAGCCTCATCGCCCACCGTCCGCGACGAGGAAGAGCTGCGCGACCCCGATGTACTCCGCGAGCTGGCGGCGCCACTCCTCGCGCGTCCCCACCCCCGCCCGGTAGCGGTCCTGGGCGACCTGCTCAGCGGCGTCCGTCTCGATCTCCCGCAGCTCGAGCGCGCGGATGTCCAGGTGCTGCCCGCACCGCGCCGCCGCGATCGTCTCGATGATGGCCGTCAGCAGCGGCGTGGTGTCCACCGAATCCCGCTCGAGGAGGTCGAGCTCCACCAGCACGGCCGCGAAATGCCCCTGCCCTCGTTTGCGATGGGTGATCCCGGATTTATGCAGGCCCAAGGCGGACGCGATCCGGTCCCCGGAGCACTGGAGACGCGCGTAGGCCGCACCCGCTCGGCGGCGGATCCGGTCACGTCGTTGCGCGGGGCTCATCTGCTGTGGCTCGGGTCGAGTGCGCGAGCTGGACGGAGGGCTCATCGTGCTCCGAATAGCGGGGCGCGGCCCCGGGCGCGGGGACTCTCCTGACGAGGTACGTGTGGACATGATCGCTCCCGTGCGGTATGGTTCAGGGGTGGAGGCCGGGGTAATCCCGGACTCCCGTGCGCCCCGTCAGCGGCCTTCCAGGGACCCGCTGGCGGGGTTTCTCATTGCCTCATGCGGCTCTCGGCTGGCTCCCCTGCCGCCAGCGCAGCGCGTGTTGCGCGGCCAGGTCCGCCAGGTCCAGCCGGTGCCGCGCCTCGAACACGAGCGTCCCTACCCGGTGCAGCTCGCGGTGATGGTCCCGGCACATCGCCACCGTGTCGTCGGCCGTGCCTCCCGCACCTCTCGATCTCACGTGCGTCACCTCGATCCGTGTCGACCTGCAGCCCGTCACCACGCAGCCACAGCCGCGGGTCCAGAGGACGCGGGCGGGGCTCTCGTACGCGCGGAGGAACCGGACTTCGCGGCGGGCATCGTTGCGCGCCCGGAGGCGCTGCTTGCGACGGAGCGGGGCTCCGCGTCGGAGGGGGGTGCGCTTCATCAGGCGGCGGGGTCGGCGACGCGAGTGTCACCCTCGTTCCGCAGCCATGCCTCCAGATCCGCCCGGCGAAACCGCCGCCCATGCCCCGCCTTCACCGATGGGATGGTGCCCGCCGACACCCGGTTGCGGAGCGTCTTCGGCTTGAGCCGCAGGTATGCGGCGGCTTCCTCGACCGTCATCAGCGGCTCGAAATCGTTGCGTGGCATACGGAAACCCTCTATCCTTGCGTGACCCGTACTATCCCGACACAACACGAATATAACACGCATATAGCGTGTGTCAACACTCGCGAGTTATGAGTCCGAAATTGCTACCGGATGACCGCCTGGGGAAAATGCTGGCGGAGCTACGTGTTGAGCGCGGCCTGACCCAAGCGGCGCTCGGGCAAAAGATGCGACGCGCCGGCAAGCCGGTTAGTCAGCCGGAAGTTGCGCGATGGGAAGGGGGTGGCGCGCACCCAGAATATGACACGATCGTCATGTGGGCCGAAGCGCTCGATGTTCCGCTCAGCGTGTTCTTTGAGCCGGCGGCGGATGGTGACGTGCTGGATGAGTGGGGCCTCGCCCGGGTGCGGGCGATGGAGAAGTTGATTGACTTGCTGAATGGGGATCAGGAGACGTTTCGCCTACTCGCGCAATCGCGTGCGGACCTGAGTCGGGCGGCGCGCCTCGAGGCCGAGAAAGCGCCCACCCTCAACCTCGATATTACGCGATCGTCCCGGGAGCTCCTCCGAATGGCCTGGGAGGAATGGAGAGCCCTGGACCGAGGGGTTTCAAGGCGGCCGCCCGAAACGCCAGGAGAGAGCGATTCACCCCCAGCCGGCGAAGTAACGTGAGCTCCTCGAGAATGGGGTCGGCGAGTATGTCGCCGGGCTCTGCGCCGATCTCGGGTATTGGAGCGAGGACGAGGTACAGTGTGGTCATGGTCGACATCCTTGGTGGGAGAGGTGATGACTAACTGTGACCTCTGAGATATTCGACGCCGAACCTTGGGGGATGATCATGCCACGATCTATCGTAGTCGTCGGGATGTTGCTCTTGCTGGTCGGCTGTGAAGGCCCGCAGGGGCCAGTTGGTCCGGAGGGACCGGTGGGCCGAGAGGGATTTCCCGGTTCTCCGGGCGCGCCTGGACAGCCGGGGGAGCCAGGCCCCGGCACGCGGCGCACACATTACAGCGCGCCGGCGGCGTGGAGCTGCCCGGCGCACCAATCGCCTTTCTGCAGAGTGGAGTGGATCGTCGGTGTTGATCTGCCCGTATCCGCCCTCGCCCCGCCGGCGATCGACTGCTACTACCGACTCCCGTCGAATCTGACCCGGTGGATCCCGTTCCCGAACGATCCGGCAACGGGACAGCCGTGGTGCGACGTCGAGATGAGGGCGGTCCGCGGGAACGACGGAGTGACGGGCTCGAGCTGGGTGGTGTGGGGATGGAATCTAGACCCGGCACTCATCGCGGACGTCGCCTTTGTGCTCATCAATTGAGGCCGCGCCCGATGCTGAAGTGTTCGCCGCCGAATCTTTCAACCACCGAGAAGAGCATGCGCAAGATGATCGCAGAGGGTGTGAACGGTGCCCTGGAATTGTCGGAAGACACGCTCACCATCCGCCGAAAAGGTCTCACGAGCTTCCTGACACAGGGGTCCAAGGGCAACAAGGAGATCGCGCTCTCCGCGATAACCTCCATCCAGTTCAAGCCCGCGAACCTCCTCACCAACGGGTACATGCAGGTCGGATTCTCCGGCGGGCGGGAATCCAAGGGCGGATTATTCGACGCGGTGAACGACGAAAACACAGTCATGTTCAAACGCCGCCAACAAGAGGATTTCGAGCGTGTGCGTGACAGGCTCAACGCATTGCGCGCAGAGCGCCGCACCGGGGCCGAGCGCGCGGATAGCGGTGACATCGCCGGCCAGATCAAGCAACTCGCAGACCTTCGAGACGCCGGCGCGCTCAGCGAAGAGGAGTTCGCGGCCAAGAAGGCGGAGTTGTTGGCGCGTTTGTGACCCCGTCAGAGATCCGTCCTGGTGAGCGCCCGCGCGGGGCCCATCGACCGATCCGCCGGGCGTCAGGCTCGACCCGGCCCCGTGCTGGCGCCCGGCACCGCACGGGAGGCTGTCATGCGCACCACCTATCCCCACACCGGATTTCGCGAGACCCCGCCGGACCTGCTCGATCGGTTTGGCGCCCGGATCGGCCTGTTCCACGCGCTCGCCTGGTCGGCGATCGAGGTCCGGGATCTCGCCGAGCGTGCCGGCGCGGACGCGGACCTCGAGATGCCGATCGAGATGGCGCGGGCGATCGTCGAGCTCCACGACGACTACCAGGACCTGCGGGCGGCGCTGATGACGTGGGAGTGGACGGACTGACGGGATGGGCCGGGGGCGGGAGACCGCTCCCGGCGGACTTTCGGGTCCGGCCCGAAGGCCAGATTAAGGTTTTGCCGCTGCCCTTCCAAGGTTCTTGCACTATGTCTGAGACATAGTATATTGCAGGGAGAGCGGGACACACACCACACTTCCGGCGCTTCGCGCGTCGGCCACATGAGGGAAGACCGATGACGATCCAAGAGCAACAGGCGGCACTCGGCGCGGCTGGATACCAGACACAGCTGGACGGAGACCAGCTACTCGTCCGCAATAGCTACGGCGAGCGGCTGGGCTACCTGGTGGATGGCGACAACGGCAGGACGGGTACCTGCCGAGGCATCCACAAACGGCAGGGGTCGGTAGCGGCAGTGCTCCGCAAGGCGCAGGGCTGACCCGATGACCACCACCACACTCGCCGCGCGGATCGCGGAACGGCTCGCCCGGCCGATCCCGCCACAGGATGACACGCCGATCGGCTCGCTCTCGCACGCGCGGGCCCGCTACCTGATGGGCGCCGCCGCCGTGGCGGGCGGCGCGGTATACGTCGGCGTGGCTCCATTCCTCGGCATGTTTGTCGGAGACGGCCGGCTGCCGAACGGCGACCCGGTCGCGGAGCGCCTCGTCCCGCGCGAGAAGGCGATCCGGAAGCTCCGCCGCGAGGTCGACCGCGCTGGCCGGCTGGCGCTGAGGGACGGTCCCGGCGGGTATTTCGAGGGCATGGCGGAGGAAATGCTCCGGGTCCTCGACGACGTCGAGGCACGCGGCGCAATAGTCACCGAGCCGAGCGCCTGAAAGGGCGTGTCCGTCGGCTCGTTTCCCGGCGGGTCAGCATGACCGCCGGGCCTCATTGAAGCACAAAATATTTGATGGTCGCGGTAGGCGTCGCTTCACTCTTCCCGGCCCCGCGAGGGGTCGGGCCCCATTGCAGGACGGCAAGGCAGGCACAATGAATGACCCCCGCCCCATCCCCGGAGAGCGGCTCGGCGACCTCGGCGATATCCGGGTGAGCGACCGGGCCGCGCGAGAGTTCACCGACGCGCTGCCGCGCCTCGGGCATCCGCCGCGCGAGCTGGAATCCGCCCGGGCGTGGCTCGCGGATCTGCTCGTGTCGGCGCGCCGCACCGGGGGCGGGGGGCGCCCCGGAGAACACTGGCGATTCCGAAGCGCCTCCCTACGGATGGATATCACCGCCACCGTCGACTCTCAGCCTGACCCCGCCGTCGTCACGACCGTCGGCGTCCGGTACTACGTATCGGCCCGGACGCGCGCGGCGCGGAAGGAGCGGGAGAGATGATGACGACCGGCTATGCGGACCCGATCCCGCCGACGCCCGACGAACTGCGCGCGTTCCGCGCGGAGCGACGGTGGACGCAAGAGGACGCCGCCCAATGGGCGGGGCTCTCCTCCGCGCAGAGCTGGGCGCAGATGGAGAGCGGGCGCAAGGCGACTCGCGCGTGGCTCCGGCGCCTGATGGACGCCCAGGACCGGATCGACGAGGCGGAGGGGGCGGCGGATTAAGACGAGCGCCGCGCGCTCCGAGACTCTGGCACGGAACGCGAAGTGCTCATAATGTGTAGATCTGCGCCCCGAAATGGATCGATACCCATCACCGCGCGGTAGACGCCATGTTCGAAAAGGAACTCGAGTTTTTCGTCACGAACCAAGAGGCCTTGGTCGCCAAGCATCTCGGAAAGTATCTCGTGATCCGGGGAGAGGAAGTCGTCGATGTGCATGACACCGCCCTCGATGCGTTCCTCGCCGCACAAAAGAAGTTCGAGCCAGGCACGTACATGATCCAGCTTTGCGAAGCGGGGCCGGAAGCATATACGGTGACAATTGGGTAAGTCCCGAACCAAGCCCCATCAGCGGGTGCGAGCGTTTCGGCTCGCACCCCCAGCTTTTCAGGCGCTTACGATCCGCTTCGCCCACCGGGCCGCACGAATAATCACCGAGGCGACCGTCTCTCCTGCATTCGACCCGAAGTTCCCTCCTGGATCCGACTTCCCACGCATCCCCGTTCGAGCATTATGGGATACCGGCGCCACGGGTAGTGTCGTCACGCCGAAGGTGGCCGCTAATCTGAAAATTCCGCCGACGGGGATCGTGAAAATGACGCACGCCGGCGGCACGATCTCATGCTCCACATACGTGATTCATTTGGCATTGCCCAACCATACGGCAATCGCGGGGTTGACCGTGAGCGAGATGCCCGACCAACCTCCCGATTTTGATATCATCATCGGGATGGATGTTATCGGCATCGGCGATCTGTCGATAACCCATGTGGACGGTAGGACCTGCATGTCCTTTCGGACGCCGAGCCTCGCGGAAAATGACTTCGTGAAGGAATGGAACAGGAAGGCGTTCGCCAACGTCGGACGCAATGATGATTGTCCCTGCGGCGCTGTAGACGCGTCAGGCCGGCGAATGAAATTCAAAGATTGCCATCGGGCACAGGTTTAGCCGATTGCCGCACGCCTCTCCCCATGACCACCTACCACCTCCTCACCCGCCGCCAGTGCACCGAGATCCCGGCCACGCGGGCGGTCCTCCTCTCGCGCACCAGCGGCGAGCGCTGGGCCGTCGTGAGGGTCGGAGAAGGGTCGGTCGGGGTCGCGCCGGACGAGCTCGCCGGGGAGCTGCGGGAGTGGTGGGATCAGGCGGCGAGCGCGTCCGCCTCGGCGGGTGACGGCGCCACCGGCCAGCGGTAGCCGAGCACGCCCGCGACCCCGAACGTCTGGACGGTGACCCGGTTGCTCTGATTGCCTCCGAGACCGTAGATCTGCTCGGGCCCGGCCCACCCGTCGAAGAACGTCACGTGCCCCTGCCACTCGAGAGTCCCCCGCTTGAGGACGACCAAGCATCCGGGACGGGGCTCCGCGATCTCCACCCCCCATCGCAGGAAATCACGCGCGGCCGCTGATCTCGGCGAGTCGATCGACGCCTTCTCCAGGCACCAGCAGGCGAACGCCGCGCACCAGGGCACCTCATCTGCAGTCGCCTTCAGACTCGTCGCCCAATGGTACTCGAGGATGCGGTCGCTGTGGTTCTCGCCCGGGACCTCCGCCACGCCGAGCTCGAGCCGCGCGATCGCGAGCCACGACGGATCTGATTCCGTCTCCTCAATATGCTGCGATGCGACCCATCCGGTGCGATCCCCGACGCGCACCCGCTCCCATCCAGCGCGTGCCGCATCGAGGCGCGTCCCTCGCGGAAGCGCCTCGAGGACCGGGTACTCCGTGCCCGGACCGGACCGGAGGTTGAGGGCGCTGGCCGTGACGCGGTATCTCATCGCCCGCACCTCCACTGACGGTACTCGCGGAGCGCCGCCACCAGGGCCCGCATCCCCCACCCGAGCCAGAACCGCCGGCCGCCCACGCCCTTCGCCAGCTCATCGAGGAGCGGGATCGTGACGTCGAGCGCGGAGCACACCCGTGCCTCCTCGAGCGCGGCGGCCGTGACCGCCGCCTGAACATCCGCCGCCTTCATCGTCCCCTCCATCGCGGTCCGCCGCGCAACCGAACGGCCGGGTACGCGAGTTCTCGCCGCCAGCGCGGGACGAGCTCGATCACCATCAGGTCGAGGAATAGGAGATCGGCCTCGGCTCTCGTGTACCGCGCGTCCAGTCCGCCGTAGAGCGGGTCGTGACCGAGCGGTGCGAACACACTCAGCTCGAACGGAGCGATGAGCCACCATGCCAGCCGCGGCACGCTCGAGAGGTCGGTCTCGTAACCAGCCGGAACGACGAAGTCTCTCCCGTGCCGGGTGTCGACGATCAGCACGTCATCACGGATCCGCCAGATATTCCGACTCACGCTGTACGAAACCCACACGTCGCCCGCGGGTGAGCGACACTGCTTGTATTCGAGGTCCAGATCGGGTGCCGCCGGTGGCATCCGGCCCGGCACCGAGATTCGGGGCTCCAGCCTGCTCATGGCCCACCCCGCTTGGCCTGTGGATCCTGCGCGGCGAGGGTCCTCAGCTGAGACCGGGTCTCCTCGCTCAGCCCCGCGAGCTCGATGCGCTCCGGGGGCGCCTGACCCGAGAGTCGGCCGCGCAGCTTTTCCGCGACCGCGGGGAACCAGTGGCCGAGATTTTCCAGCGCCGACCAGGCGAGAGCGAACGCGATTCCCGCCATCGCGCCCGTGCTCGCGAAATTACCCTGATAGCTCGGGACGGCGGCGGCGCCCATCGTGTCGAGGATCGTGGCCAGGTAGATCCCGAGCGCCGCCGCCGCGCCCTTCGAGAAGCCCTCCAGAAACCGCCAGAAGGAGAATTGCCGCTCGGAGATCGCGCGGAGCAACCCGAGGAGCATGTCGGCGAGCCAGAGTGCCACGACGCTCGCGAAAGCCACCCCCGTCGCGACGTCGGTCAGCGCGGCCAGAAGGACGGCGAAGCCAGTGGCCCCGAGCTTCGCCGCGGGGGGGCCGTCGGTGATCACCTGCAGGGCGGTCTTGAGGAGCGGTGGCGGCGTCATGGTTGTACCCGATCCGGATCTGGAGGATAGTCCCACCGCCGGGCCTCCGCGTTGAGCACGGCGCCGACGGGAGCGATGGCCGCGAGCACCAGACGCATGCGTGCCTGGGCCCGCTCGTATTCGCGCAGGGGCAGCTCAAGCGCCGCCCACTGTTCCGCGGTGACTGGAGTCGATGTCGATTTCATGCGATCTCGAAAAGTTCGTAGCTGGGGCCGGTCGACGGCCGCATATCCGCCAGGCGCGCCACCTCCGTCCCGCTCGCGGCGAAGGTGAGCCCGCCATGCCCGTCATCCACGATCACGACGTCGCCCGGGCCGGTGGTCGCGACCTGGTAGCCGCCGGAGCCGTCCTCCACCAGGAACGCCGGCTGCAGCGCCTCGAACAGTGCCTCGTACGTCTCGCCGCCGCGACGTCGCAACCGGACCATCGCGGAGTACTCGCCGTGGCTGTAGCGGTCGGCGTCGGGCTCGAGTGCCGCCACCCAGTCCCCTCCGGGCGAGATCTCCATGAGCAGGCCCGTCCAGGTGAGCAGCAGGCCGCCCCGCTCCTCGGCGTACGTGATCGGCCGACCGAGCCGCGCTGACAGCATCCCCACCAGCTCCATCGGGTCGGCGTGGAACCGGATCGTGCCCTCGATCTCGTAGACGGTCGAGGCCGAGCGCTCGGTATGGATCACCCCGGAATGGGCCTCGCTCCGCCACTCGAGGCGGCGAGCTCTCGGCGCCACGCGCATGAGCGGCCGGGCAAGGACGACCTCGTGATCACCGGCTGAGTCCGTCCAGCGGAACCGGGCGCTCATGAGAACAGCCCGGCGAAGGTGCCACCGTCGACCCGGCGGAGGCGGACGGCCGCGGCGTATTCCCCGTGGCTGTATCGGTCGGGGTCCGGGTACAGGCCCGCACCGCCGGCGCGGCCCGGCTCGCCGTCGACCAGAATCACCGGCACCGTGACCTGCCCGCCGGTCCGCTCCTCGTAGTACGTCAGCGTGTCGCCGCGCCGGGAGGAGAGCATGTCGAGGACGGCCTGCACGTTCGCCACGAACCGGATTTCCCCGGAGATCTCGGCGGCCGGCGCCGGGCTCTGCGCGGTCTGGACGGCCCCGCCGATCGCCTCCTCCGACCACGTGGGCCGACGGATCGCGGGTACCACTCGCATGAGTGGCCGCACGAGCTCGATGTCGTGCGCGCCATCGTCATCCGTCCAAATGAACCCGGCGATCGCCATGGCTACACCGGCGCGAGGGTGTAGAGCGCGGCGGCCGCGCCGTCACGCGCGATCTCGGGGCCGGCCAGTACCGCGCCCGGCAGCGTGCGCGCGACGAGGGGGGTCAGCCCGCCGGCGCGGCCGAGCCAGTCGCCGTACGCGTAGAGGAGGACGGTCTGGGTCCGGCTGCGCAGCGCGTACCGTACACGCCGGCGCTCATCCTCCGTCATCTCCTCGAGGCGCCCGGGCATGAGGATCACCAGGTCATAGGCCTCCGCCCACCGGTCCGTATCCGCGATCCCGGCGGCGCGCACCTCGACTCCGCCCGTGGCCGCGCGGGCCCGGCCCGGGTCGACCTCCACCCCCACCCGCACCGGCGCGCCCAGGGCCTCTCCGATCCGCTCCGCCAGCGTGCCGTCCCCGGCGCCCAGGTCGAGCACGGACCCGGCCCCGCCCACCATCGGCGCGGCGGCCTGGATCAGCACGCCGTGCGCGGCGTCCATCGCGGCCGCGCTCGTGAAGCCGTTCCGGGACGCCGGCGCCGTGCGCGCGAGCTGGTGGAGCTGGCGCCGGGTCCGGAACGGAAACCGGGTTCCAGCGGCGCCGGCCTCCGGGTAGTGGTCGGAGTGGATCCGGACGGTGTAGCGGCTGGCCGTCGCGTCGGTGCGCGTCGCGATGCGCAGGATGGGGCTCCGGATCTCCGCGATCCCGTGGAGCGCCGACCACTCGTAGGGCCATGACAGCGCCTCCTCGAGCCAGTCCATCGCCTGCCCGTAGCCGCGACGGCGGCCGAGGTCGATCAGGAGCCGGCCGAAGAGGCGCGTCCGCGCACACGTCCAGGAGCACGGCAGGTGCGGGACGGCGCGGTATCCGGCCCACCTGCCGAGGATCTGGTTGTGTGGGTCGATGTCTCTCAGCTCGACCGTCTCTCCGGCCGGATCAGCCACCATCGCCCAGGTCGTATCGACCTGCTGATCCCGGACCCAGATCCGCTGGAAGGCGTCCCGGCAGCAGAGCGGATAGCCCAGCAGATCGCCGAGCGCGTGATCATCCGACGCCCGCCACGCGTCCGTCCACTCCGCGACCGTGTCGGTGCGGAGGTAGACGGCGCGGTAATCCCATTCCTGCCCGGGCCGGGGTGCCTCACTCGAGGCGCTGTACTCGGCGGCGCGCGCGAGCTGGCGGAGCGGCAGCAGGATGAGACCTCGGCGCGCCGCCCATTCCGTTTCCTGCGCGAGGTGATCGGGCCGGAGATTCGTCAGCGCGGCGCGGCGTACGTAGGCCTCGACGCTCTCGCGCTCAATCTCCCCCCAGGCCTGCGTGATCGCCTGCAGGCGAGGTTCCCAGGCCTCCCGGGCGCGCGTGCTGACCCACTGACGCCGGGTGAAGTCGGGCAGTCGAAACGGCAATCGATCCATCAGTTGTTCCGCCCGGAATCGGTGTGATCCCCGTGAGAGTCCCCATGAGGTACGTCCCCGTGCGTGCCTCCGGCGCCGGTGCCCGTCACCCGGCCGCTCGCCACCTTCCGCGCGGCCGAGACGGAGAACCGCCCGCCCCGTGACCAGACGTCGACCATCGCCCGCTCGATCGCCTCGCGGTCCGGCGCCAGCGAGACGGGCACGATCCCCGATTTCCGGAGCCGGGCCTCCTCGTCCGCGAAGAGGGCGAAGTAGAGCGCGCAGTACATCGAGCGGTTCCGCCAGTCTCCATCGATCCCCTCGCCCGGACACTGGCCTTTGCACAGCGAGAAGAACCGGCACCCCTGACACCCGCCCGCTTCCTGGGGGGTGTAGTAGAGCGCGACGTAGCGCTCGAATCCGACCGCGTCCGCCTTCGGCGCCATCACCCCGTCCTTCTGCGTGCGGCCGCAATTCGTCCGCGTCCCCTGCCCATCGACCCCGTGGACGGCGGCTGTCGTGTAGGGGTCGCAGGCGTTCCAGGTGCAGGTCGTCCGGTCGTCCTCGGCAATCAGGAGGCGGCGGATATCCTGGATGATGTCGATCCTCAGCCGCGGAAGGGTCTCCATGTACTCCCGCATGTCCCGGTAGAACGCGACGTATTCCTCGACGGGTGGTGCGTGATCACCGGCTCGAGCGTCGATCTCCATCGGGTGGAATCGCACGCCGGTGATCCCGATCTCGTCGAGGTGCCGGATCCAGCGTTTGAAGGTGTCGCGCCGGGCCGGATCCATGTTGAGCCGGTGGAGCACGATGATCACCGACGTCCGGACGCCGGCCCGCGTCAGCTTCTCGATCGCGGCCTCCGTGGCGGCCGTGGCCTCCCGGGTCTTCTCGATCGTGCCCCGCCAGCGCAGGTCGTTCATCTCGCCGGGCCCGTCGATCGAGATGCCCATCGGCACCTGGTAGCGCAGGGCGAGCTCGACGTGACGGTCGGTGATCAGCGAGCCGTTTGTTTGGATCCCCATCTGATGGCCGCGTTCCTCGCCCCACGCCCACATCGCCTCAATGTCCTCCGCCGGCATCAGGAGCGGTTCCCCGCCGTGGAGTGTCCAGGAGCCCCCTCGCTCCCGGCCGATCTCCGCCAGCAGACCGGCCTGCATCGCGTCCAGGTCGTAATCCTTCGGGCCGTAGTTTCCGGCCTCCCGCATCTCCGTCTCGTAGCAGTAGGTGCAGGCGAGATTGCACTTTACGCCAACCGGATTCAGCTCGATCGTCATATTAGTTCACCAGATCCGCGTGGACGTCGTTGTGAGGCCCGTCCCGGTGTGCGTCAGAGTGTTCGGAGTCGGAATGCGCATCGGTATGCTCCGAATCGGTATGGGTATCCGAGTGCCCGTCGTCCCCGTGGGCATCGGAGTGGCTGATATCCGAGTGCGGGACGTCCTGGTGCGCCGTGTCCGAGTGGGTATCGCGATGAGCCGCGTCCTCATGCGGAACATCCGAATGGGCCGCCTCATCGAAATGCGGAGTGTCGACGTGATCCACCTCGCCGGAATCCGCGTGCGGTACGTCCGAATGCGGCGTGTCGCCGTGAAGATCGGTGTGGATCGGTGCGTCGCTATGCTGGTCGTCGTGGCACGGGATCCCCGTCAGGAGCTCCGGATTGCACGGACCCTCTTCCGAGGCCCGGAACCCGGTCACGTCGACATGATCGCTGTGGATCGGAACGTCGACATGAGAGTCCGAATGCGGCGTGTCGGTGTGACTGTCGCTATGGGGAACGTGGGGCGAGTCCTGGTGCGGGTGATCCTGATGGATCTCGGGGCCTGCCGTATCCCCATGGGGCACATCCGCGTGAGCGCCCTGGTCCCCGTGGGAATCCCCGTGGAAATCCGTGTGCTCGTCGGTGTGCTCGATGTCGCCATGGCTATCCGTGTGTTGCGAATCCGCATGGGTATCCGAGTGACCACCGTCGGCGTGATCATCCTGGTGCAGCGCGTCGGAGTGCCAGTCGGTATGCTCGGCGTCATCGTGAGCGTCCGCATGCTCCCCGTCCTGGTGCAGATCCGTGTGGGCAAGATCGGCGTGGTCGTCGACGTGCCCGGCGTCCATGTGCTGATCCGTATGCGCTGAGTCGTGATGCAGATCTACATGCCCGCCGTCACCGTGGTCATCCGCGTGGTCGATGTCGGCATGCTGATTCGCCTCCGCCTCGTCGTCATGGGTGTCACCGTGCGCCTGATCAATGTGTTCCGACCGCGCCCCCTCGTCCGAATGGGTATCGGTGTGGTTGCAGACACCTCCGGAGATCGCGTGCGCATCGCAGTGATCTCCAATCTGGTGCCAATCGTAGTCAGAATGCTGATCGCCATGCGGCGTGTCCGTATGGTGATCCGAGTGCGGAGAATCCGTATGCTCATCGGCGTGCGCCCCATCATTGTGGAGATCGACGTGATCGGCGCCATCAGCGTGAGTATCATCATGGGCCGAATCCTCATGCACGTCCCCATGGTTGTTGTCCCCGTGCCCATCGACGTGATCCTCGTCCTGGTGCAGGTCGATGTGCTCGTCATAGTGCGCGTCGAAATGCCCTTGGGCGTTCGAGTCCGAATGGGTGTCGGCGTGCGCGGCGTCCGCGTGATCGGGTGAATGCGCTCGGGCCCCGGCATCCCAGCACATGTACTCGTACGCCAGCCGCCCGGGCCCATAGGAGCGGGTACGGGAAATGACGATCGCCAGGCGCGATCCCATCCGGCTCGCCGATTGCGCCTCCGGCGCCTGCAGGTCATCCATATCGAGCACGACCAGGTCACCCGGCGCTGGACTCGAGTCCTCGACCGCCGCGGCGAAGGAGTACCGGCCGACCCCCGCGCCCGCGAGCGAGAACACCCGCGCGGCGTACAGATCCGGGGCGGCGTCCGCCCAGACCCGGCGCATCACCTGCTCAGGCATCCGGAGCGCATGCGGCTGCTCGACGTCGATCGTGGCGCCCGTCGTGCGTGCCCGGATGGTCGGCGTGATGTCGAGCCGGGGGAACACCGTGGCCGCCACTGGGAGACGGCGGTCCGCGCTGCGCGCCTCCATCCACCAGGCATTCGCCACCTCGGTACCACCGGCATCGAACCGGACGACACCCTCCACGTTGTCGCGATCGAACCGATAGAGGCCGGTGGGGTCGACCGCGTCTCCCGTCCAGACCGAGAGCGGGTGCAGCGCGCCATCCGCCTGCAGCTGAGGCGCGAGGAGGTACGGCCGCCAGACATAATCCCGGAGGAATTCCGTGCGAGAGATCGGACCCGCCGCGACGAACCAATGCCCCTCATCGCCCAGCGCGGCCAGCTCCTCGAGCGCGTCCTTGTCGTACGGGATTCGCCGGCCGCCGAACTCCCCCTCGAGGACGTCGCGCACCAGCGCGTCGAGCCGGTACCCGATCCCGGTGACCTCCTGGGTGGTCTCGTCGATCGCGGGGCCGATCAGCCGAGGAGTCACGGGAGAGGTCGGCACCCCGTCCGGCCACCAGAGACGGAACGGATCGATGTACTGACCGATCGAGTACGCGTGCCCGGTCATCTCCACCCACACGCCCGCGGGCATGCGAGGCGGATCGCCGATCCAAAGCCCGATCGCCTCCTCGATCGACACGGGCGCGGACGTCGCGGCGAAGGAGATCACGGGATACGAGGCGCCAGCCATCTCGAGTCGGAGTGTGCCCAGGTGATCCTGGACGACACCGATCATCTCCCGGGGCACCGACTGGGCGGAGTCGAGCGAGACCCGGACGAGATCGCCGTCGACGTCCAGGACCTCGCCCGGCCTGCCCGCGTCGTATGGTGTCGCGAATCCGACGGCGGGATGGCGGTGCCAGTCCGCCGCCGGCCCGAGCGGGTAGAGCTGGATATCCGCCGAGCGCTCGAACAGCAGCTCGTGCATGAGGGAGGCGTCACTCGTCAACTCCCATTCCCATGCGGCCGGGCCCGGGCAGCTGACACGCGAGATCCGGCGCAGGTCGGCGCGCGTCCATTCCCCTCCGTTCGCGCGGGTCTGGACTTCGGCCCACCGGCCAATGATCGAGAGCTGGCCGCCCTCGAACGAGTGGCTGGTGATGATGTTGCCCAGATCGGCGAAAATGAGCGTGTACGGCTGCGACTCGAGCCGGCCGGCCAGCAGATAGAGCGACTGCGACCCGATCCCGGATGGTGGGCCCGCCAGGTGCTCCTCGTCGCTCAGGACGAGGGAGACCGAGGCGTCCGACGGGATATCCGTACCGATCGCGTGCAGCCGCACGCGCCATTCGCGGACCGTGATCGCCATCAGCTCATGGCGCTCGAGTTGATGAGCGTCACGCGGAGCGGTGCTTCACCGCTGCTCAGATTGTTGTAGCACTTCACGACTCCGCCGTCGACGAAGATATTAATGCGGTTGGATGTGCCGCTGCCGGCGCTGAACGTGCTGCTCCCTCCGTCCGATACCAGATTGGTGGTGCCGACGTTGACGAGGAACAACGCGTTCGCGAACGCGTTGCCACCCGGGGGACCGCTCGCTAGCACACTGACCACCAGCAGACCGCCCCGGCCGGAATCAATACTAGGCAGCACCGTGACCAGATTGACGGTGTTCCCGTTCGGGACAGTCAGATATCCGCTCTCGACGCCCTCCGGCACATAGGGGAAATCGTCAATCTGGTCAACCGACAGTGACAGTGCCGCCTCATGCTGCGTGACCGAGTCCTCGGCGATTCGCGCGCTGTCGAATGTGCCCTCGGTGATCCGTGACGCCGGGAGCGACGGGATCTGGGCGGCGTCGAACACGCCGCCCACGATCTTCGTCGGCGTGAGATTCGGGATTCTCGCGCTGTCGAGGACGCCGCCCGTGATCTTCGCCGCATCGAGCCCCGGGATCCGGTCGCTGTCCAGCGTGCCTGCCGTGATGATCGAGGCGTTCGCCGTGACGTTCTTGAGGGTGCGGTCGGCCGCGATCACCTCCGTGTCGCCGATGTAGAGCGCGAGCGGGGACCCGCCGAGCTTGAGTCGCAACTGGCTCATGAGACCCCCTCGCAGCGCCCGAGGAGATGGTCCGTCCACTCGAGGATGAGGTCCCGGACCGGCTCCATCCCCTGTGCCCATCGCGCGTGCGCGGCGATCACCGCGCGGCCTTCCGTCAGGCGGCGGACCTGGTGCGGCAGCATCCCGAGCATGCTGTAGCCGGTCGCGTGGGCTCGGACCTCGATCTCGGTCACGTGCAGGTAGGAGTAGTGCGCGTGGAGGACGGCGCTCATCGGCCGGGGCTTGTCCTTCCGGACGCCTGACTCGTACATCTCGGCGGGGTCGTTGGTGATAATTTTCCCGTCGTGTTCCTCCATCTCCACCCCAATCGCGCGCAGCTTGTGGTGCGCGAGCTCGTGCACCACGCCCTCGGCGTATCCGACCGGATTGCTGGCCGAGACCATGACCGATCCCCACCCGGCGATCCCGGGCCCGCAGCTGCCGCCCGACGCCTCCAGGGCGAAGGGCACGCCCCGGGGCCGCCACGACTGGATGACGTCCAGGAGGGAGCGCACCTCGTGCAGCGCCTGGGGCCACGCGCGCAACACCCGCTCGGCGTGCACCAGGACCGGGTCGCGGACGTCGAGCAATTCGTCCGAGTGCTCCATGAGGGAGGCCGCGCACGGCGAACACTCCTCGGCGCCGGCCAGCCGGACGGTGTCATCGAGCCAGAGCGGGCCGAGCGGGGGCAGGGACTTCCGCCACCGCCACCGCGACAGCGCGGCACCGGCGAAATGCCGGGCGGATCCGGGGGCGGGCCGGAGCGGGATCATATCGCGCCCCTGAGCCGCGCGTCGGCGAGCGCGGCCGAGAAGAGCCGCCGCCAGTACGCGTCGGTCGCCAGGACCTCCGGAGACGCGTACGCCGGGGGCGGGCCGACCAGGGCCAAAATCTCGCGCGCCATGGACACGCCGGACGACTGGCTCGCCGGCGCGGAGGGCGTCCGGCCGCCCTGGCTGGCCGGCTGCACCGTCATGCCCGTGCGGCCGCCATAGACGAGCTCGGGGCCTCTCTCCCCGACGATGCCGTACTGGCCGGGCTTCAGGAATCCGCCGTCCGCGAAGAATCCGCCGAAGATGCTCGAGACGATTCCGCCGCCCGGAACCAGTCCCCCGACGAGGATGCCGAAGACCTTGCTCGCCGCCAGCTTCGCCAGCGACTTGAGCGCCGAATCGACGAACCCGGTCAGCGCGTCCTTCGCGCCGAACGCGAAGTCGACGAACGCGTCGGTCGCGCCCCGGCTGATCCGCTGCGCCTCGCGGCCCCAGGCGCCGAGCGACACCGATGACCGCACGACTTCCTGCCCCAGCTCCGCGAATTCGCCGGTCACCTCGTCCGCCGCGGCGATCGTCGGATCGACCATCAGGTCACCCAGGCGTGCGAACTCGGCCCCGATGCCCTCGATCATATCGGGCACGTACGAGTGTCCGACGACGGCGTCGTACATCCCGCCGAAGAACCCGGTGACCGCGTCCAGCTTCTCTTTCACGCCGTCGACAATGGCGCCGAACCGGGTCCCTAACCATTCTCTCACACCCGTGATGGTATCGGCGACGATGCGCTGGATGTCGTCTCCCCACACCATCCAGACCGTTCCGAGCCCGACGATCGCGGCCGCGACGAGGCCCACGGGTCCCGTGATCGCGGCCCAGAGCACGCCGAACCCGGCGGTCAGGGTCGGGAGCAGCGTGACCAGGGAGCCGAATACGGTCAGCACCGGGCCGAGCGCCGCGACCAGCGCCACCAGCGTGATCGACACCGTCTGGATCCGGGGGTCCAGTGACCCGAACCACTCCGCCGCCGCGGCGACCATTTCGAGGAACGGCTCCGCCGCGCGGATCACCGACACGAGGGCGGGCAGCAGGGATTCACCCATCGTCACACCCACGTCGAGGAGCTGGTTGCCGAGTAGCTTGAGCTTCGATTCCGTGGTCTCGAACCGTTGCCCGGCCTCGGCGCTGAGCGCGGTGTTCGCCGTGAACTCCTCGTTCGAGCGGCCGATCGCGGCCGTCAGCACCTCGCTCGCCCCGGCCATGCCGAGGAACGCGCGGGTCAGCCGCTGGTCGCTGAGCCCCAGATTGTCCAGCGTCTTGATCGCCGCGTCGCCCTGGGTGCCCAGGCCCGAGACGAACTCGGCGAAGGCCCCCGCCGCGTCGTCCTGGAACGCGGCGCGGAATTGCTCCGCCGACATCCCGGCCGTACGGGCGAACTCCTGGAGCATCGGCCCGCCGTTCTGGGCCGCGCTCACCATCTCGATCAACACCTTCTGGATCGCGGTGCCGCCGGCCTCCGCCTCCACGCCGATCGAGGCGAACGCGGTACCGATCCCGGCCACATCGGCCACGCTGAGGCCCGCGATCTGGCCGACACCCGCCAGGCGCTGCGTGAAATCGACGATCCGCGATTCCGTGGTCGCGAAGTTGTTGCCCAAACCGACCACGACGGAGCCCAGCCGGTCGATCTGGTCCTGCGGCAACTGCATGACGTTCGCGATCTGGGCGAACGCCAGCGCGCCTTGCTCGGCCGCCAGATCGGTGGTGACCACCAGTTTCGCGATCGTGTCCTCGAACTTCAGGACATTGTCGACACCCCGGATCCCGAGCTGCCCCGCCATCTCGCCGAGCCGGTTCAGCTCATTCGCGGAGACGGGGATCTGGGTGGACAGCTCGCGGTTCGCGTCCGCGAGGCGCTGGAACTCGTCCTCCGTGAGATCCATCGTCTTGCGGATGCCGGCGAAGCTGCTCTCGAAGTCGATCGCGGCCTTCGCGGCACCGGCGCCGAACGCGACGATCGGGAGCGTCACGCCCGTCGTGAGCGCCCGGCCCGTGCGGCTCAGGTCCTGGCCGAACTGGCGGGATTTCGTGATGAGGGAGTCGAAGCCGTTGAGGGCTTCGGAGATGTCACCACCGATCTTGACCGTGAGGAGCTGGACTACGGATGTCATGCGCGTATGCTCCCTGACGGTCGGTCATACTGTGCGAGCGCCGCGAAATCAGCCGACGTCGCCGGGGTCGTGCGGGTACTGCCGGTGGCCTCCGTGTAGCCGTCGAGCGCCGCCATCCACTCGCAGACGCTCAGGTCGTAGAACTCCCGCGGGCCGAGCCGGAGGTGGCCGAACGCTATTTCCTGCCACCGCCTCCAGGGCGTTTCGGGCGGGGGGCCGTCGCTTTTTTTTCCGGCCCGGCCTCCTCGGTAGCGCCGGACGCCTCACCGGCGCGCTGGACCGCCTCGAGCATCGCGGGCAGGTCTTCCGGGATCAGGTCCGCCCTGTCCGCGTCCGTGAGCGGTGTCCCGCCCGCCGCGGTCATCGCGCAGAACACCGTCAGAATCCAGCCCCAGCGGGCGGTCCGCTCGTCGTTCATCGCCAGGGCGATGGCGGAAAACGGCTGGCCGATCTCGACCTCGATCTCGGCGATCGCCTCCAGGGAGAGCCGGAGCCGCCGCGAGACGCCCGCGACCTCGGCGACGACGACCCCGCGCGCGTTTGCCGGTCCGCTCATCAGGACCCGCCGGCCTGGACCGTGACCGCGCCGGACGACACCAGCGACGCGGAGTAGGTATGCTCGCCGTTATGCTCGCCCGCATATTCCACGCTGATCACCTGGAACGCGCCCTCATACGTCCGGCCGCCATCGAAGACGATCTGGTAGTTGTCGAGCGTGCGGGCCAGGCACCGGCTCTCGATGAGGATCTGCGATGTCACGTCCTTGTAGACGCCCGCGGCTGAGATCGCCATGGAGCGGATCGATCCGCCCGCCAGCAGCTCCTGCCACCCGGAAGAATCCTTGTCGGTCACGTCGACCTGCGTGCCGTTGATCGACAGGCTGGTCGTCCGCTGCGCGGCGATCGTCGTGAACACCTCCGAGCTCGCGCCATTTCCCGCCTTGAGCAGGAAGGACACACCCTTTTTCGCTGCCATTACTCCTCCTCCTTCGCGGCCGCGGAGGCCTGTGTGTTCCGCACGGCGGAGACGCCGCGGGTGGCGAGGATTCGCTTCCGGTCCGCTTCCGCGAGGCCGGAGATGTCGTATACGCCCCCGCGGACGGACGTCGTCCGGTGGGCGTCGAGCCGCACGGTGCAGCCTGGTCGGATCGTCACTCTCATTCTGGCTCCGGGTTGCCTTGCGTCGTCCACATCAGGACGCGCCAGCTGAGCACGTAGAAGGCGAACCATCGATCACCCTCCTCGTCGCTCGCCATTTCGAGCGCGCCACCCGTGTGCTCCATGTACCAGGCGAGCCCGTCGAGATCCCCGGCCAGCTTTTCCTCGACCAGGCTCCGAAGCTCGTCCATATCGTCGTCGACGGACTCGGATTCACCGTCGCCCACGATCGTGACCGTGACCTCGATCTCGCGCCGTTCCGAGGGCGGATCATCCTTGTCCTGGAGGGCGACTTCGTCCGTCGACGTCGCGATCACCGCGGCCGGGAGCCGCGCCGCGCTCAGGGCGCCGGGCCGGTTCGTGTAGACGTCGGCGAAGACATCCGCTTCCTCGAGCCGCTCCCGGATCGCCTCCCGGATCCGCCGGTTCACGTGCATGTCAGGCCCGCTTCAGGACGAGGGTCACCGTCACGTCCTCCACGTCCGGCTTGACGGTCGCGACCCGGAACTCGAGGCCCCGGACCATCACTGCATCCCCCTCTTCCGCCGCCTTCGGCAGCACGTCCACCCGCACCGTGATCTCACAGCGCCTCGAGGAGACCCGGACCTCTCCGCCGTCCACCGAGGCGAACCCCGCACCGTACACCGCCATCACAGGGACACCGGAATACGTGACCTCGTCGCCGAGCGCGTGGCTCACGGCCTCCGCGGCGAAATCCCAGGTGTCCCGGATCATGATCAGGCGTCGCTGTGCGGCGTGACCCCCGCGTCACCAGCGCCGGGCACCAGCTTCACGTACCCGATCTCATCCGAGGACCCGGCCGCGCGCGCCGCGATGGCGCAGCCGATCACGTCGCCATCCGCCTGGGCGACGCCCACGCCGAACGCGCCGGCGGAGGACGCGGCGGACGCGTCCCAGTCCAGCTTCTCGCCGATCGACCAGGCCGCCCCGTTGATCTTCCGGACCTCGTGCACGCCCTCGATTGAGATCGTCCCGACGCCGCCGTTCGCGGCAATGTTGACGGTCGCGATCCCCACGATGTCCTCCGCGACCACGACGTCGCCCGCGTTGATCGCGGTTCCGCCGGCGTTCGTGTAGGTCAGGATCAGTCCCGGCTGCTGATACGTTCTCGCCATGATTCCAGTCTCCAGTGCGGCGGGGTCTTACTCGCCCGCGTTCTCAGAGGCCGGGGGGAAAGTCCCCCGGCCCGCGTGATCAGGCTCAGTCGCCGTCGTTGCGCACCGCGCCCCGGAAATCGGTGGCGCCGACGCCGTAATCGTGGACGATCCGCCAACGAACACCGTCGTAATCGAATCCTTCCTCCGTGCGGATCTCCGGAGATTCCTGGCCCTGGAGGAACACCACCTCGATCACCGGCGCGATCGCCGGATCGGCGAACAGGTACCAGGGGTCACCCGTCAGCCGCGGCGTGTCGACGAAGAGCTTGACGATGTCGCGCACCGCGTTCGGCTTCTGGAACTGTCCGTAGGTGCCGGTGGTCTCCGCCGCGAAATCGAACTCCGCCTGCACCGCGACGCGGGCGGCGGAACCCAGCCCGATCGGTCCCACCCAGACGTGCGGCCGCAGGTTGAGGTAGTCGTTGCCGTCCGGGTCCTTCTGCTGCGCCATGAGGATCCGGCAGGCCTCCAGTCCCGCGACCGAGGGATCGCCGGTCACGGAGGTCTCCAGGTTGTTGTGATCGGCGTGGAACAGCGTCTTCGAGTCGCTCATCACCGGCCCATGGCCCGTGTTGAGCGCGAGGAGCGCGAAGACGTCGATCTCGATCCCGCGCGCGGCCGCCCGGCCGAGCATCGCGGTCAGGCGCGTGAACCCGTCGACGTCGTCGTTGACGATCGCCTCGCGCGTGAGGCCGACGATGTTGCCGTAGGTCCCCGCCTGGATCGCTTCCTTCTCCGCGTCGGGGAAGTGCGTCTGGCGGAACTCGCCGGATTCCAGCTTCTGGGACAGTCTCGCCAGGCTGCCGAGCCTCAGCCGCGGGTGCGGCCGGAAGTCCTGGACGGAGCCGGTCGCACAGAACGCCCTCCACTGATCGGGGGCGGTGTCGTACGCGGCCTGCAGGATCTTATGCAGGACGTTCTCGAGGAGGACCGGGAAATCACTCCGGGTGTTGCCCTCGGCCCGAATCGCGGCGCGCGCGATCTCGCGCGAGCTCATGCCGCGCGTGCTGGTCCCGGTCCGGTGCAGGCTCTCCCGCGCGAGGTCCAGGAGGCTGAACCCGCGGAACTCGCCCGGCTCCGGCCGGCGCTTCGTGTGCGACTCGATCAGCCGCGCGTGGCCGGCCTTGACCAGCACCCATTCCGCGGCGCCCTGCACCCACTTGTCCCGCTCGTCCGCGTCGACCACCGCGCCCGGCGGGATCGGGCTGGGCCCGCCCCGCGACTGGCGATTCACGACCTCGTCGAGTGCGGCCGCGCGGACCGCGTCTACCGTGGACGTGGTCGCGATCTGCTTCGCCGCCCAAGCCTCCGATAGTCCGCACCGGGCGGCGATGCCGCGGATCTCCTCCGCGCGGGCCCGCTCCTCGGCCAGCCGCGCGGTGACCCGGGCGTCGATCTCCGCGTCGGTCGCACGCGCCTGCGGCGCCGGAGCCGGGACGGGATCGTTCTGCGGCTGTGGTTCCTCCGGCTCGGCCGTCGCGGCCGGCGTCGGCTTCGGCTTGGTGTCCGCCGTCCGTGCCATGTGCTTACCCTCGCGAATGAGTCTCGTGAGCACGGGCGGCACCGCCGCCACCGCGCTCACGTCCAGGTCGGCGAAAGCGGAGGCCTCCACCGGTGCGATCACCTCGTCGATGAACCCCAGCTCCTTCGCCTCGTCGGCGGTGAGCCAGGTTCCCTCGCCGTTGTCCTTCGCCATCATCTCACGGATGGTGGCCTCATCGATGCCGGAGCGGGTCACGTAGATATCCACCAGACTCGTTCCGAACCGGTCGAGGAGCTCCGCCGCCCGGCGCATCTCCTCGGCGTTGCCCACGGCCACGTTCCACGGGTCGTGAATCATCCAATGCCCGTTCTTCGCCATGCGGATCGTGGATCCAGCCATCGCGATCACCGACGCCATGGACGCCGCGACCCCCGTCACCTCGACGACGACGGGGGATTTGTGGTGCGCCAGCTCGTGATAGATCGCGAGCCCCTCGGCGACGTAGCCGCCCAGGGAATTGATCAGGACCTTGAGCTCGTCGACCTCGCCGAGGCCCCGGATCTCCGATACGATCTGCGCCGCGCTCAGGCCGTCCCACTCGTCGCCGATCACGCCGTAGAGCATGATCGTACCGTCGGCGAGTACCTGGTTGCGTGGCTGTCGCTGTTCCGTGGCGGCCATGGATTTTTGCCGGGAAAAGAAAAGGCCCCCTTCCCACCGGATGCGGTGGAAGGGGGCCTCGGGGCCCGCGCCTGTCGAATTGTCTGCCGCACGAATGCGGCGATAGGTCGATTCTACGCGCGGGAAACCCCGGTGTCAAGATAGGACCGGGCGATATCGCCGCCCCGGATCCAGAACCGGGTGCCGCACCGCGTGCATTGCGTGCTCTGGACGCGCGTGGCCTGCCCCTCGCGACGGGCACGCATCACCTCGGCTTCCGTGAACCGCACCGGTGCGCAGAGGCCACAGTCCGGACAGTGCGCGTCCGGCTTGAATTGCGGCTCAGCCTGCGTCGTCGTGACCCGTTCGCCCGGCGTCCGCGGCCGCGAGCGGCTGGACCGGCGCTTCCCCCCCGCCGCCGTCACGCGGCCTCCCGCTGGCCTGCGTCCTCCTCCGGATCCTCCGGCTCATCCCCGGCCGCCGCCACCCGCTGCCGCGCATCCGAGTCGAGTGTCAGGCCCAGCTCGTCCAGGAGCGCCATATCCGCGGCGAGCTCGGTCAGGTGCTCGCGCGGGTCGCGGCCGCGCTCCCGGATCGTCTGGGAGAGCGTCTTCGTCCCGGCGCGGATCTCGTCCTTGTCGGCCCGCGCCTCCTTCGTCGGGTCGACCATCTCGCGGCGGGGCGGGACATGGCGGACCTCGACACCCTCGACATTGGCGCCAGTCATCGCTGCCGCCTCGAGGAACCAGCGCTCCAGGGGCGAGCAGAACTGAGGGAGGAAGATCAGTGACCGCCAGCGGTCGATATTCCGCTGGAACTCGAGGTGCCCCATCCGCCCAGACGAAAAGTTCACCCCCTTCAGATCCCCCGTCATCGCCTCGTACGAGATCCCCATCCCCGCCGCCGCGGCGCGCAGCGTCTCCCGGGTATACTCGCTGTAGCCCTCCACCGACGGCGGATTCCCGAAACTCACCTCCGTGCCGGGCGGTAGCCGCTCGATCATCCCCGGCTCGAGTGAGTCGATCAGATCCTCCTCGCCGTCCAGGCCGAGCGGCGCCAGACCCCCGTCGAATGATTCCGTGACGAACGCCACGAAGCACGCCGCCATCTTCTGCCGCACCAGCTGCGCGTCCTGGTAGTCCGCGAAGTCCGCGAGCGTCAGCATCACCGTCGACAGCCACGGGATCCCCCGCACCTGGCCGGGCCGGTCGAGCCGGTACAGGTGGGCGACGTCGCGCGCCGGTACGGCGTCGGAGATCGCGTGGAACCGTGGCGCGCCCGGATGCTCGCGGTACAGCCAGTACTGGCGGCGCCGTCCGTTCGCGTCATACTCGACGCCCTGGATGATCCGCCCGCCATTCGGGGCCGGGCCGTCCTTCGTGTCGTCCAGGTATTCCGGCTCCAAGAGCTGGTATTGCACGGGCACCGCGAGCCCGTCGCTCGCCCTGCGCCACCGGCGACGGACGAGTACTTCGCCGCCCTCGACCATCGCGGCGAACGCCGCCGACTGGAGGCCCGCGTAGGTGAGCCGCCCGTCCGCGTCACAGTCCGTCGTGAGGAGGTGCCGCTTGGCGAGCGCGCCGATATCCTCCGCGACGTCGTCGCCCCGCATGAACTGCGGCGTGATCCCCTTGCCGATCGTGTTGCTGACGATCGCCTCGACGGCCCGGCGTGCGTGCGCGTTGTTCCGCACCAGGTCGCGGGCACCGGAGCGGAGCCGGGGCAGCGACCGCGCGCTCACCGTGTTGGCGTCGGCGATGGAGCGGCGGATGCTCGCGCCCCGCCGCCCGACGGTCGCGCCATCGAAATACGCGCGGACCGCGTCGAGCCGGGCCCGGGCCAGCGCGCGCCGGGCTCCCCACTGCGGAGACAGCCAGGTGATCGCGCGCTCCAGTGCGCTCAGCTGATCGCTCATGGCCGGACCCCCTTGGTGAAGCGCGTCAGGAGCCGCTGCCGTCCGGCCGTCTGGCCGAGCTGCTGCGCGATGAAATGCCGCCGGCTCACCAGCTCGTCGAACGTCGAGAAATGCACCCGCCGGCCGTCGGCGAACTCCACCTCCTGGACGCCCTGGGCAATCGCCCGGTCGATCCGCGCGAGGTCGTCCGCCGTGAAATTCGTGCTCATTTCAGCCATCCCCGCTGTCGCATCGATTGAGAGTTGCCGCGTCTCGAGCGGCCGGATCTGGGTGTTCCCCCGCTGGCCGCGCCCCCGCGAGGCTCCGGGGGTGGCGGTGGTTTCGGCGGCGCGGGCGCCGCGGGCCCCGCTTCGGGTGACCGGAGCCGCGAGAGTCCGACCTGCTCAGCGGCCGCCCGGGCGTAGACCCGGCAGTCCAGCGCCTCGTTCCGGTGCCGGTTCTTCCGCCATTCCCGCGTCGTGAACTTCGTTCTCTTGTTCACCTCGGTGATCAGGTCCTCGGCCACCAGCTGCTTGATCACCTCGTCGCTCACCATCGGCAGGTGGATCCACCCGGCCGGGTACGGCTCCCCGTCCAGCGGCGTCGGCAGGCGGAGGAACCCGTACGTCTCCTGCTTGACCAGCGCTCCGCCCACCGTCCAGAGCAGCAGGCCGAACCGCTTGCCCCGGTGCGTCACCTCGGATTTCGTCGGTGAGCCGAGGATCGTCGTCCAGTTTTTGTGGTGGTCCCCCTTCACCAGCATCACCCGCCGATCCCCCGTCTTCCGGGCCCAGCTCGCCACCTGGTCCTGGGCGAACCCCGTATCGATCGCGAACGCGGCGATGGGCAGATCCCGCCCGCCGTCCGCCTGATACGTCGCGTGGAGTAGCTCCGTCGCCGGCTCCCACATCTTCGCGTCGTACGGGTCGCCCTCGATCACCACGTGGTCGATCAGCCAGCTCTCCTTCCGGTGCCCCCACCCCCAGACGTACGCCTCGACGCGGTCCTTCTGCACGTCGGCGCCGACGGTCAGGAACAGGACGCCCGGCGGGCAGGTCCCGAGCGGGAACGACTCCCGCCGGTCGTACAGCTTCTGCCAGGGCGGCGCGTCGCCCCGCTCGACGAACGTCTCGCCGAGGCGGGTATTGACCCAGACCCGGAACCGCTGCGTGTCGTCCTTCGCGATGTAGAACTCCCGGACGATCTCGGCCCAGGCGAACCAGGGCGAGTACAGCGCGCTCAGGTGGTATCCGCGGATCGCCGACTCCGCCCGCGGCTCCCACCGGCCACGCTCGAGCATCCGGGGCTTGTGCCTCTCCGAGATCAGCGCGGCGCAGTGCTCGCAGAGGTAGTGCGCCGTCTCCGGCCGGCCCGCCTCCCATTTCAGCCCGGAGGGGCTGCCTTGGTCACCCCAGACCAGTTGCTGCTCATGCCCGCAGTGTGGGCAGGGGACCAGGTAGACCCGCTGGTCAGACTGTTCATAGCCGCGCTCGATCCGGCTGGCGCCCTTCACCGTCGGCGTCGAGATCGCGCCGATCTTCCGGTTCCAGTAGGTGCTGGTGCGCTTCTCTCCCAGGTCGATCGGGTCACCCTCGTTCCCGGCGCTGGCCGGGTAGCCGTCCACCTCGTCGAAGAGCACGATTCGCCGCGGCCGCGAGCGCAGCTTGACCGGCGTGTTCGCGCCGACGATCCCGAGATGCCCGCCCGGGAACTCCTTCGCCTCGATCGTGTTGCCGCCGTCACGCGACCGGGGCGGGCGGACCTTCGCCGCCAGCACGGGCGATTCGGAGATCAGCGGCGCGACCCGTTCCTTCGAGAACTTCGCCGCCTCGCCGTCGCTCGCCTGGACCACCAGGATCGGGGCCGGGTCCTGGTCGATGAAGAACCCGACGACGTTGAGCAGGAATTCGCTGCCGCCGATCTGTGCGGCCTTCATGAACACGACCCGTTCGATCAAGGGGTCGGAAAAGCAGTCCATGATCTCGCGGAGGTACGGCGTCCGCGCGGTCCGCCAGCGGCCCTTTTCCGCGGCCGTCGCCGGCAGGTACCGGTGCAGGTCCGCCCACTCCGACACCGTCAGGTCCGGCGGCGGCTTCAGCCGCTCGCGCATCATCGTCGCCGCGTGCCGCCGCGCGCGCCTCATCGCCTCGTCCATCTGGGGCGGCTCAAGCAGCGTCTCCATCCAGCGCCCTCCGAATCCGCGACTCCGTGGCCGGACCGATTCCCGGGATCGCGCGCAGCTCCTCCACCTCGAGGAGGTCCGTCATCGTCTCCAGTCCCGCCGCCCGCAACGCCCGCACCCCCGGGAAATCGTCCGGGATCGGCGTGTCGTCGGCCTCGATCTCGGCGGCGGCCGCGCCGGAGAACGCCTCGAGGAGCTCGGCGCCGATCCGCTTGAGCGCCGCTTCGCCCTGCCGCGGCGAATCGAGCCCGACGATCTGCGCTCCCCACCGGCCCGGCATGTTCAGGATCCCCGACCGGAGTACGTCGAGCATCCGCTCCCCGTAGACCGACTCGACGACCTCGACGGGGATTAGCTGCCCCTCCTCCTTCGCCACCTGGATCTCAGCCAGCCGGGCACGCGCCGCCTCATGCCGGGCCCGCGCCCGCTCGAAATCTCCGAAGTCGAACTCGGCGCGGGCGGCCTCTTCCTTCCGCCGGATGTACCAGTCGAGCGCGCCGGGTACCGGGTAGTACTTCCGGGCGCCATCCGCCCGGTGCGGCATGCCCTCCAGCTCGAGGTTTCGGATCTGCCGGGTGGTGAGCCCGATCGTTCGGGCCAGCTCGACTTGCGAGACCTCATGGGTCATGCGGGGCGGAAACGGAAACGGCCCCGGCGCCCCCAGTCCCTGGCGATATCTCGCGGCCCCGGACCCGCATTGTCAGGGCGGCGGGGAAGGACCCGTGACCGTCCTCTGGAGAGGACAGGGCCGGCGCGATGTCCTCTGTGGGGGACAACGGCGACCCGAGGAGGTCGCGGGTTCGCCCGCTCATCGACCGCACGTGGGTGAGGTCGCCCCTCGCATGGGCATCCAACCAGGAGGGCCAGTAGACATCGACGTAGGGCCACGCGGCGCCCGCCTCGTGCTCCGTGCTCGAGGCGAAGTGAGGGGTGCGCGTCATGGGGATGCCGCAGAGGATGGCTTCGGTCACACCCAGCGCGCGCGCCACGTAGCACGCGAACAGCCCCGTCGGTGGCGAGATCGCCGCGAGGTCGAGTTGCTGATCCACATGCTCCCAACCGCGAATCGTATGATCAGGCCCGGGTCTGTGCGCCCAGATTCGCCCGACTTTGGGAAGGCCGTTCGCCGCACGACGTTCGATCCATCCCCCCAGCTTCTCGGGATGGAGCGTTGCCCAATGGTCGACTCGGAACGAGTGATCGATGATCGTCCAGTCGCTACGTCTCCGAGGCCAGTGACAGGCGACGTCGTTCGCCGCGATGATGATCCCTTCCCAAGGGCGGCCACCCCAGCAGTCTTCGAGCGCGTCGACGTCATCCCAGACGCATTCCGCCCCACCGAGAATAAGCGCTCTCATCGGCCAACCACTTCGCGCAGCGCGGCCGTGAATTGCCGATCGAAGTGCGTGACCGATTTGCTGCACGCGTGCCTGGCATCTCCGCAATAGCACGGGCGGTCGGGCAGAATCCACCTCACGGGGGCACTCACCCGCGGGTCCTGCACAGCTGCCGGGCCATCCCATAGCAGCCGACCACCGCCCAGCACGATCAATGGTGTCTGGTATGCCATGGCCATCGGCACCGCGAAGCCCACGGGAGAGACGACGACCGCGGCGGCCGCGACGAGGGCGCATATCTGCTCGAGCGCGAGTTCGCCATGAACGAGGAACTGGTCAGCGTTCGGCCGGAGCCCGTCGATCCATTCCTCATCCTTGAGAAGATCAGCGATCAGGACCGTGTAGAACCCGCGCCGACGTAGTAGCGCGGTAGCTCTGGCCACGAGCGCCACGTGAGGGTTTCGGGCGGGGACGAAGAACTCTGATCGCAACGTCGCGGGCCGGATCACGGCGAGCTTTCGCGCGGTGCGCCAGGGATCGGGCGGGAACGGGGGTAGGTCGAGTACGAATGGGTCGGCTCGAAACCCCACGCAATCCTCGAACTGCGAAATCATGGATCGATCGCCGACCGGGCCATAGGCGAGTCTGTACTCGGGGGTGCCCGGTGGCGGATACGCCCAATCCCACTCTCGATCGAGGTTCTTCGCCTGCGTGCGGCGTTGTTGCCCAGAGGGCGAGCATTTCACGGCGAGATCGGCATACAACTGAGGCCACGGCGTGCTTAGATAGACCTGGTCATACCGGCTCAGCGCCGCTCGCACGATGGGCCGTTGATTGATCGAATCACCAATGCCGGACATCCCCCTCAAGTAGATCGCGTTCATCGTTCCAGGCGCGAGACGTAGAACGCCAATTCGCGCTCGAGTCGTTCCGGGAGCACGCGCTTGACGGTATCGGCGCGAGACCGCGCGATGTCCGTCTCGGCGGCCGTCTCGGCGACTCCGGGGCCGACCACACCGACCACGGGGATGCGGCGGACGCGCGCCGTGCGGCGGAGTTCCTTGGCCCGCTCGTGGCTCTGATTGCGCCCCAGCGCTCGGCGCACCCCGACGAACTTCCCACGACCCAAATCGACGATGAACGTCTGCCCGAACGTCTTCCGCTGTCGCCACGGAGAGGCGGCAACCCCCTTCTTCGTCTGTCGCGGGTTGAACCGGATGAGGTTCATCGGGCGGCCGCGGAAGGTTACATCGGCGCCCGCATCGATCTTTTGGGGGGTGGC
>Ga0265293_10002297_pt1 | contig 38952 bp, 51 predicted proteins | sample Munlanlewell138R_FD_192505 | JGI IMG/M metagenome (GOLD analysis project Ga0265293, IMG submission 192505) | Leachate microbial communities from a municipal landfill in Southern Ontario, Canada - Leachate well 138R | ecosystem: Engineered > Solid waste > Landfill > Unclassified | place: Canada... | reverse complement strand
TGTTCGCGTAGATCGGCGGCGGGGTTCACGCATCCCTCCCCTCCCCCTCAAACGGCGCGATCCACTCGGCGAACGGGTCGGCGGGAGATGGCACGTCGTCTATATGCCCCGATCCGCCACACGTCGGGCAGTTCTGATGCTCGAACATCTCAATAGCCTTGTCATGCGTATCCAAGCCGTGAGGACTCAGGAGAACACGGACGCGCACCCGGTCGAGCGCGGCGATGGCGGCCTCATGTGCTTCGACGATCCGGCAGGCGAGAAAACTGTTCGATGCGTCACGGTTTTCTTCGAGCCACAGGGCGATGTGATCCGCATTTGTGATGTCGAGATGGCGGCAAAGCCGATCAACTTCCCAGCATGCGAGGATTGCGGCCTCTTGTGCGGTACGTTCGGTATCCGACTTGCGCTTGATGCGGATGATCTCCGCCTCGGTCAGCCCCGCAGCGATGCGCGCTATGTCAGTCATTTGCAAAATCCTCTGGATCGAGCCTTTCGCCAGGGTTCAGTGCGGCTTTGGCACCTTTGTAGGTGAGCCAGAAAAGGTCATCACCGCCTGTCAGTTCATTGCCCGACCGTCGCCTGGCCAGGTCAGCATCAACTAGTGCTGTCCATTCTCCATAATCAGAGTGCCCAGGACCGGCCATAAAATGATTGCGGTAGGTCTGTTTGCGTTTGTTCGGCAGGCCAAGCGCATGACGAGCAAGCTCTTTTTGGGTAGGTGTCAGGATCACGTCACCCACGGCCCGCCTCCCCGGCAAGGGCGGCGCGGGCGCGGTGATAGTCGTGTTGCGTTACCTCGCAACGCAGTCCGGGCACCCCGCCGCAGTAAATGGCATCGCGACGATGCGATGCGTCATCCAGCCATTTTGCCATTTCCGCGAACGGCACCAGCGCCTCCCGCAGCCGCTCTATCTCCGCCGCCTGACGCTCGATGAGGTCTGCGGCGGCGCCCATCTCATCAGCCTGCACGGTCAGACGAACCGCGTCGCCATCCTGCGTGTAAACATTGTGCTCGCGGAATGCGTGCGCAGAACTCCGCAGCCGCTCCACTAGTTTATCAGCGTCCGTCATGCTGCTTTCCTCTCATAAACTGCCGCCAGCGCCCGCTCCGTTCGCAGGATCGCGCGGCCTATGGCTTCGGGGATTTGCGGGACGACGGCATCGCCGAACGCTTCGACGACGAGGCTTGCGGCAGACGTTCCGCGTCCACCGCCGACAGCAACGCGCGTGTCAGCCAGCCGGGCGGATATCCCATCATCCAGCCGTAGGTGATCGGCAAAGTCTGCGAGGGACCAGTCAGCCCGGCATCCGTCAGCATCGCCGCGATCTGGCGGGTATAGGCCCATTTGTCCGGCGCGCGGTTCGTCATCACCCCGTCCAGCACTGCGTCCATCGTCGGCGATTTCCGCTTGTCGTAAGCTGGAGACCATGCATCCATGCGCTTGTCGCGCTTGTCGCGCTTGTCGCGCTTGTCGCGCTTGTCGCGCTTGGTCGGGGTGGGGAGTGTTTCGTTCGCCCGCTGCAACTGGTGGCGCACCGTTCCCATCCGGCCCGTGTCGCCATGTCCGCCCGCCTTCATATCCGATGCGCGTGGCGTCGAGAGGATCATGCGCAGCGGATATGTCGATCCCGCCCCGCCGCCAGCGCCATCCTTCATCCCGTCCGATGCCATCGGAGTGGGCAGTTTGTTGCCGGCGATCATCTGCCAGCCGACGCAACTCTCCCATTTCGCCATGGACGGATTGTGCATGTTCGCGATCGCGGTCGGGGTGTGCAATCTGTCCGGCATCGCATCCGATGAGCCATGACCGTGGGCGCTCGTGATTGGCGCCGATGTCCGAAGCACGAACCACGAACGGCCAGCAGGCGTAGCCGAGTTCCTCCAATGCAGCGAGCACGGCGTCCGCGCCCCGAGTTCGGAGATTAGCGCTGTTTTCAAAAGCGAACCAACGAGGGCGGCATTCTCCGACAAGGCGGATTGCCTCGAAGTAGAGGGCCGACCGCGCGCCTTCGACGCCCCGGCCCTTGGTGTTGGCCGGGCTGATGTCCTGGCAGGGTGGGCTTCCGACGATGATGTCGGGCAGGAATCCGAGGTCTGCGGCCAGTCGAGCGGCAGACAGGGTTCGCACGTCGTCATACAGTCGGACACCGGGATTATTCTCCGCGTAGAGGATGCGCCGCCATTCGATGACTTCGCAGGCGGCAACGGTCTGGAACCCGGCGCGGTGCAGCCCGAGCGACCAGCCGCCGGCGGCGGCGGAGAAGAGGTCAAGCGCGCGCATCATCCTGCCTCTCCACGCACTCCGGGCACGCATACCGCCCGCCCCGGCAGTCCCAGCCCATGGCGTTGAGACCGCCTTTGCGGCCGTGTTTGTGTTTGAGGATTTCCGCCAGATCGGGCGCGATCGCCCCGCAATGGTCGCAGTGAATCGGGGTCATGGCGCGAGGCTTTCGGCGGCCGTGCGGATGGTGACGAGCATGCCCGTCGCCTCATCGATGTCGCGCTCGATCCGTTGCAGCAGGCCGGGGCCGACGTAGGCATCCTTGGCGAACAGGACGTGAAATGCGCTGATGGAGACGCCAAGCGCTTCCGCCGCCATTTTCTGGCCGCCGAAATGGTTGATATACTTCATGGCATCGCGGCGCACCTGTTCGACGGTGAGGCCGCGGGCTGTGAGATGCGTGCTCACTTTGGCTCTTCCTCCGGTTTGCGCAGCGCCTCGGCCGCGCATTCAAGTTCGGTGATGATCGCATCGGGCGGGACGCCGTGGATGCGGGCGCGTTCGATCAGCATTTGCAGATCGAACGGGAAATCTCCTTGTATCATTTCCGGTCTCCGCTGGCGCGCGCCATGGTGGCGAGCGGGGTGTGGTTTTGCGCGCGGTGTGCTTCGAGCTTTTCGATGGCCGCTTCGGCCATTTTGCCGGTGCGCGGCAGGTAGGTTTCGAGGATCTGTTTGCAGACCTCGATCTTGTGGCCGCTGATCGCCGCGATGCCGGGGAGATCAACCTCTGCTTCGGCCAGGCGGACGATCAGCGTGCGGCGCAGATCGCGCATTTGCAGCCCCGCCAGTTCGGGGCATGGCGCGAGGCCATGTTGTTCGCTGCCCTTTATGGCGGCCGCCCGCACTTCGGCGAATTGCCGGATGAAATATTCCTGCGGGAATTTGCGGCCGTCGCTGGCGCGGGTGAGCACGGTGAGGGATGGAACGGGGCGCTGGCGGTTTTCCGCTTCGGTGATGGCCAGCCGATCGGAAAGCCGCCCGGTGAGCGGCACATCGATCCAGCGGCCGGTTTTGCCCTGTTGCAGGCGGATGGCGCGGCCGCCATCGGCCCCTGTTGCTGACGGACGCGGCGGCAATTTTCCCCATGTCAGTTTCAGCAGGTCTGCTTCGCGCTGGCCGGTATCGGCGGCGAGCAGCGTTGCCGTGCCGATGGCGGCCAAGCCCATGGCATCGGCCATTTCGACCATGGCGTCGATGCAGTGATCGGGCCACAGGGTGCTGCGCGGCGTGGGCGTGCGGATGCTGACGCGATCCATCGGATTCCTCGCGATGCGTTCATTCTCTTCGGCCCATTTCAGCAGCGTGCGCAGCACGCGGCCGATGCCGGCGGCGCGGTGCAGCCGTTCGGGCTGGCCGCGCTTTGCCGGGCGGGCGAGATTTTGCAGCAGCGCGCGGCAGCGATCGGCGGTGATCCAGTGCGCCGGCTGAGAGCCGGCCCATGTATCGATTTGCTGGAGCGCCGACGCATATTGTTTGCGCGTGGCGTCGGCCAGATGATCGAAGCGAGCGGCGGTGAAATCGGCGATGAGCTGGCGCACCGTGCCGGCCTTTGCGTGCCGGGCGATGCGGCGGCGGGAGGTTGCCGGGCGCTCATCGATCTGCCCGCCTTCGCGCCATGCCATGACCCGCGCATTCCATTCGCGCGCGGCGCGGATGGCGGCATCGGCATCGGTGCCGAGCGTGACCGGTTTCCAGCCGGCGCGGCGCAATTGCGCCGATGGCTGCCAATAGTGGCGGACCGTATCATGCCGGCCCGGCCGCGTGACGAGATGGGGGATGTGCAGTTTCATGGTGATAGCCTGTTATTCAGAAGAAAAACCGGGCGAGGACGAAGATGAAGGCGACCAGGCCCCAGCAGGACAGGACGCCGAGCAGGGCGGCGGCGAAGACCAGACCGAACGGCGGCGGCTTTTCATCATGTTGCGGGCCGCGGGTGCTCATGCCTGTTCCTCCGCGAAGAGCATGAGCACCGGCTCCACCTTCTTTCGTCCGGCATCCGTGAGGGTGAGCCAGCGCATGCGGCCATCACGCGTGTCGGGCGTCTGGTCGATCAGCCCTTCGGCCGCCATCCGCAGGATCATGGCCCGCGCGGTGGTGATCGGCACGCCGGCGATTTGCCCGGCCGAATTAAACTGCGTGGGCGCCTGCCAGATCGCGGCCAGAATCCGATATTCCGGCCGGATGAAATCGGCCGCGATGGCCCGTGCCACAGCCTGCTTCATGCAGGGCTTCATGCGGGGCCTCGCACTGGGCGGCGGCGGCAGGCCAGCCCGATCAGGCCGAAGCCGGTGATCATCATCGCCCATGCATCAGGCTCTGGCACGGCGGGGAGGGTTGGCGGCTGGTTCATGGGGGTGCGGAACCAGCCGCCTTCCACCGGGCGGACACCGGAGAGCGTGAGCGCCGGCCATGTGGAACCGGAAAATTCGGGCGCCATATCGGCAAACGGATTGATGCCGGCCGATGGCAGCGGGCAATCGGACAACAGCGCGGCCGATGGCAGGGCCAGCGGGCGCGGCGCGGGGGCTTTTCGGGCCTTTGCCGGGCGCGGCTTGGTGACGGCCGCCTTTTTCGCGTTGAGATGATCGTTCACCGCCTTGGTGGCGATGGTGCCGCCGCCGCCGACCGCGATGCCGGCGATGATCATGCACAGATCGGACAGGCGGCTCATTGGATGGTTACCTTTCCGGCATTTTCCACCGCCGTCAGCACCGATTGCAGCGCCGCATGCACCATGAGTTTGCAGTCTTGCTCCATGGCGTTGAGGAGATTTTCAGGATCGCCGCCGCGCTGGAGGACTATGGCCAGGGCATGCATGGCGATGGGAATGAGGCTCATGAACAGCGCCTGCGTGGCGGTGGTGATGGCGTCGGCCGGGCATGACCCTTCCAGCGTGGGCAGGATGCACTGGTCTATTTCTCTGGAGAGCGTGAGGAGGGACGCATGGATATCGTCCGGCGTGTGCGGCTGTGGGGTGGTCGCGTTCATCGGGCGGGCCTTTCGCGGAAGATGCTGATGACATTTTCGGGCAGCGCCGGGCCGCGCATGGCGGCGGCCGCGGCGAACAGCAGGTGGCCGAGTCCTTCGAGATCATCGACGTTCATGCGGATCGCGAAGGTGGTGCGATCATCCGACAGGCGCAGCCATGCCATGCCATCATCGGATGCATGGATGGCGGCATGGCCGGGGGGCAGCGCGGCGACGGGCGGCGCGGCCATGGATGCGGAAACAGCGTTCATCAGGAAACCTTTGCGTTGGAGAAGGCCGGCGCGCGCCAGACGCGCAACGTGGTGGCGCCGCGCCGGGCGACGGTGTTGACCCAGCCGAGCGCGCGGAGGCGATCGGACAGTTGGCGGCGCACGGCGAAATCCTGCGGCGGCAGGCCGAGCTGCGCCGTGAGTTCGCGCATGGTGATTTCGGAACGGCCGCTGAGCAGCATATCGATGCCGGTGAGCAGTTCATTGGCGGCGATGAGCGGATCGTCCTCGATCGCCGAGGTGAGCGCATAGCGGCCGGTTTTGCGCAGCGTCGGCAGCAGTTCGGCCGTGATCCATTTTTTGAACCGCCGTGCCTCTTCCTTCCGGCTGGTGAGCGTAAGGCTGTAGAGGCCGGATTCATTGATGATGGTGAGGGATTGGGCGCCATGGCCCGGCCGACTATCATCATTGGTGATAGTCGCCTTTTCGTCGTCATCCAGCCGTGAGGCTGCCTGAGGCGCGTTGCTGAGTGCCAGCACCTTGCAGACATCGGCGAGGACGAACCAAGGCTCGCCTTCGCGCATGACGACGCGGACCAGATGATCCGCGAAATTGAAGGGTATGAGTGAATGCATTGAAGCCTCCATTCGGGGTGAATGAAGGCAGGACTATACTAACTGTATAGACTTGTCAAATAGTATAGTTCACATTTTCACCAGGAGAGGCCCCAGCACAGAAAAAGGATACCAATTGAAAAGCCGGAACCGACGATCCAGTTCCCCATGAAGGCGAAGGCGAACCATGCGAAACCGCTCCCGAGCCAGCGCGGGCGCGTATATTCGACCCATTCGGGGGCGATCGCCGCGACGGCAAGCGGGAGCAGAAGAAATTGCAGCGCAAACAGGAAGAGGATCGGCTTGTGGCCGTGGCGCGCGATGAAGCCGGGATCGGAAAAGCGCCCCCACAAGGAGCGGGCAGGAGGCTCCATGGCTATGCGACCCGTGTGTCTTTTTGCGGAGCGATCATGCGCTCGATGTAGTGCTTTGCCTCGGGCGGAGCATCCCTGAAGCCCTGAATGATGGCCCTTTCCTCGGGCGTCAGGCGATCGGGCGCGTCTTCGTCGACCAGTAGGTCTTGCGGGGTCACGCCAAGCGGCCGCGCCAGCCGGCGCATCCATTCGACGGTGAGGTTGCGGACGCCATTTTCCAGATGGCTGACCTGCCCGGCGGACAGGCCCACCTGTTCGCCCAGTTCCTCCTGACTGAGGCCGGCCTTTCGCCGCAGCTCACGAATTCGGTTGGGTGGGTGCATGGCCAGAAGATACCCCACGCGCACTACTCCCTGTTGCTCTGAACGCCAGATACCCTGCACATGACAGAAGATACCCCACGCGCACTACTCCCTGTATAGATACCTTTTGGTATAGGCTTGCGTTAAAACTTGTCAAATAGTATATCTCGCGCCTATTGTTAGTGCGGAGTGCATAAAATTGCAGATCGTAGGCCGGGCATGAAACTCGCAAGCTGGCGCAGGCATAAGGGGTTAACGCAAGAACAGGTGGCGCTGGCGCTGGGCGTCGCGCCGCCGACCGTATCGAGTTGGGAGATCGGGGGGAAACGGCCGGGCGCCGCATCCATGCGCCGTATCTTCGACCTGACCGAAGGCGCTGTGACCGCCAATGATTTCTATGACCTGCCATCCCCGGGCGCTGTGCCTGCGTCGGATGTTGCATGATGGTTTTCCCCCTTGTTCCCGTTGTGATCCATAACGCCCGGAGGCGGGGGACTTTTAGCGACAATCAGAAGGGGAGGCATGCATGCGGCCGATCGTGACGGTATCGCGCGGCGAGATGGACCCGCCCATTGCATTGACGCTGGAGCATCCGCCGGGGAGCACGCATTTCTGGCTGACGCTGGAAGAGGCGGAATCGCTGGCGGAGGATCTGCGGCGTGCCGTGCGCATGCGCGCCGGCACGGAAGCGGCGCCACCGGCGGATGATGCTGGGCGCGATCTGTTTGCCCGCCGCAGAGGCAGGAAGTGAGCGCCGGGCCGCTGGCGGCGGCGGGGCTGGTCGCTGTCGTCGGGCGGGTTTCCACACAGCAGCGCGCCGGGCCGCCGGTGCCCGGGGAAGTGCCTGATGATGGCCGCGAATTCCGGGCGCGGCCGCCCTTTGGCGTGCGGTTGATCGACACGCGCGGGCGGTTTGTGCGCGAGATTTGCCTTTCGCCTGACGAATGGCGGGCGATGGTGCCGGTGATACTGGCCGGATGCGCGCTGGCCGAAATGCCCGGACAGTTACCCCCTGATAAAGATGAGGTTTTGTGATGGCGATCGATGATTTGCGCCTGCGCGTGCTGCCGCATCGCAATCGGCTGGAACTGCGCATCGGCCGGGCATATGCCGAGTTGTGCCAGGACGAAGTGCGCGAATTGCTGCGCCAGCTAACTTCGAAAGCCGCGACCATCGGCTGGGCGGCGTGCGAGGCGCGGCAGGATGGCATGACAGGCGCGGCGACGCCGACGCGCCGGGTGCGGATGGCCGAACAATTATATCGGCATCTGGTGGCGGTGGCCGATGCCGGCGAGCCATGCCCTTCGAACCGGGCGATCGGCGAGATGCTGGAAGTAACCGAGAAAACCGCATCGCGCATGCTGGCGGACATGGAAGAAGTGGGCCGCATCCGCGTCGACCGCACGCGGGCGGTGCGGGTGGTGACGATATTGGCGACGGGCGCGCGCACCTTGCAGCCCGAAAGCGCCCCGCCCTGCCCCGTGCGGCGGCCGACGATGGCGCATGTGCCGGCATTGGCCGGGATGGCGGCGGCGTTATGAGCCGGATTCCCCGCACGTTCACCGATCTGGTAGCGGCCGCCGTGATATTCATGCCGGTGGCGGCCGAGCGCGCCGGCAAGGCCGACCGCGAACGGTTGCGCGCGGCCTGCGAGGCGGCGGCCGTGGATGGGGCGGAATATTGGCCGCGCCCGGCCCTGCTGCTGTGGGCGCAATGCAGCGCCATTGCCGGCGGCGAGCAGAAAAACCTGTCGGCAGGCGCGATCGGCGCGGCGACATCGGTGACGTGGAGCGAAATCCATGCGAGCGCGGCCCATGCCGATGACCGCCGCCGGCATGGCTGGCAGGAGCGGCGCGATGTCGGCTGAGGCGCGCCTGTCGATTGAGGAAATTGTCGACCAGCTCACCTTGCGGATCGAGGATCTGGCGCGGCGGTTGCTGCCCGGCGGACGGAAGCGCGGCAATGAGTGGGTGGAGGCGTCATCGGCGCGCGGCGGGCTGGGCGACAGCCTTTCCGTGCGGCTTTCGGGCGGGCGCGCCGGCGTGTGGTGCCATTTCGGCGGCGCGGGGCGCGGCGATGCGCTGGATCTGATCGCCTATGTGGAGACCGGCGGCGACAAGGTGGCCGCGATAAAGTGGGCGAAGGATTTTTTAGGGATTGCCGATGGCGGCGGCGGCGCATCGCGACCCGATCCGGAGGCATTGGAACGGGCGCGGAAAGCACGTTTGAAACGCGAGCAGCAGGATGTGCAGGATCGGAATAGACGGTCAGCCCATGCACAGCGCTTGTGGCTTTCGGCCCCGGTGGTGGAGGCCAGCGATCCGGTGGGCCGCTATCTGGCGGGACGCGGGATCGGCCTCCCGCGGCTGGGGCGTCGCCCCGGCTGCCTGCGCGCCGGCCAGTTGGTTCGCCATCGCAATGGCGGCGACTGGCCGGCCATGCTGGCCGCGATCATCGACCATGAGGGCCGGCATGTGGCGACGCACCGGACATTTCTGACGGCGGAAGGCGCGAAAGCGCCCGTCGACCCGGTGAAAATGGTGTTGGGCGATTATGGCGGCGGGCATATTCCGGTGTGGAAGGGCCAGCATCGGCAGACGTTGCGCGAATTGCCCGAAGGCGTGCCGGTGTATGCCGCCGAAGGGATAGAAGACGCGCTTTCGGCAGCAGTTTTGCGCCCCGATGCGCGGATTATCGCCGGGGTTTCCGTATCGAACCTTGGGATGCTGTGGCTGCCCGACCAGTGCCGCGAGCTGGTGTTGATTGCCCAGAATGATCCGCCGGACAGCCCGGCGGCGGAAGCGTTTGACCGGGTGGTGCGGGCGCATGGCCGGCGCGGGCGCACCGTGCGGGTGGCGCGGCCGCCCGAAGGCATCAAGGATTTCAACGACTGGATACGGATTTTGCGGGGGGAAGTGTGAGCCGATCGGGTTTTTTGCGCGTGGCGCATGATTTTTATGCAACAACCGATCCGCGCGCCGTGGCGGCATTGGCGCCGCATCTGGCGCCGGGCACGCGCTTTATCGAGCCGTGCGCCGGCGACGGCGCGCTGGTGCGCCAGCTGGTGGCGCTGGGCCTGCATTGCGTGGAGGCGTTTGACATCGCGCCGCGCGACGAGAGCGTGCGCGAGGGCGATGCGCTGATCTGGCAGCGGGCGGCGTTTGACCATCCGGCGGTGATCATCACCAACCCGCCCTATCGGTGGGATATGCTGGCGCCGATGATCCGGCATTTTATCCGGCAGGAAAATCCGGCCTGGCTGCTGCTGGAAGCGGGCTTTGCCTATACCCGGCGGGCGCAGCCATTGATGGTGTTTTGCCATGAGGTGCAGCCCGTGGGGCGGCTGAAATGGTTTCCGGGATCGGCGCATGGCAGCGTGAAGGATTATGCCTGGTATCATTTTCAGGCTGAGCCGAACGATGGATTTGCGGCATTTTACCCCCGGCCGGTGGTGGCGGCGTGATGCGCGATAGCGAGGACAATGGCGGGCTGGAAGCAGCAGCGGCGGCGCTGGATGGCGCGGAGATCGTGGCGTTTCCCAGCGGTGGCGGGCAGGAATCCGGGGCGGAATCCGCGCGGCCGCGCGGGCAGCGCGGCGGCGGCAGGAAGGGCGGCGGCGGTGGTGGTGGTGACAGGCCCCGGACGCGCGCGCCTCGGCGCGATGGGCTGCCGCCCCTGTGCCCGGTGACGCCATTGGGCACGCATGACGGGACGTTTTTTTACCTGGACGCGGTGGGGCAGTTGCGGGCGCTGAAGGCGCGCGACCATGGCAACAAGGATTTGCTGGCGCTGTTTTCGCCGAAAACCTATTTCCTACATGAGCAATGGCCGCGCATGAATGCCGCCGGCGTTGTGACCGGCTGGCGGCCGGAGGAAGCTGGCGAGGAATTGATGTGCGCCTGCGCCATTGCCGGCGTGTGGAACGCCATGGAGAAGGTGCGCGGGCGCGGCGCATGGCTGGACGATGCCGGCGGGCTGATTTTGCATGTGGGCGATGGCGTATGGATGGACGGGCAGTGGCAGGCCACCGGCCTGCATGATGGCCATGTGTATCCCGCCGCGCCCGCCCTGCCCCGGCCGCGCGACGGCCATGCCAGCCCGGAGAAGATGGATGAACTGCTGGACGTGTTGAAAAGCTGGCAGTGGGGCCGGCCGGCGGTGGACCCCTATCTGATGATGGGCTGGCTGGCGGCGGCGCATCTGGGCGGGGCGCTGGAATGGCGGCCTTTGGCCTGGGTGACGGGCGACAAGGGCACCGGCAAATCCACCCTGCACCGGCTGATAAAAGGGATTTTGGGCGGCGGCTTGCTTTCGACATCGGACGCGACGGAGGCCGGCATCCGCCAGACTTTGGGCACGCAGACATTGCCGGTGGCCATTGACGAGGCGGAGGCCGACGAGGATAACCGCAAATTGCAGGCGCTGATCAAGCTGGCGCGGCAGGCGGCATCGGGCGGCAACATTACGCGCGGCGGGGCGGACCATCAGGCGCAGGCGTTTATCGCGCGATCCTGTTTTTTGCTGTCGTCCATTTTGATTCCGCCGTTGCATGGGCAGGATCGATCGCGCCTGGCGATATTGGAGCTGAAGCCCCTGTTGCCCGGCGCGCCCGACCCGGAATTGACGGTGGAATGGATGCGGAGCGTGGGCGCAGCGATGCAGCGGCGGCTGGTGGATGGCTGGCCGCGCTTTGAAACCACATTGCAGGCGTATCGACGGATGCTGAAGCAGGCCGGCCATGCAGCGCGCGGGGCGGACCAGTTTGGCACGTTATTGGCCTGCACGGATCTGTTGCTGAACGACACGGCGCCATCGGAGGACGATCTGGCCGGGTGGGAGCAGATGGTGTCGGCGGCGGCACTGGCCGAGACGGGCGAGGATGTATCGGACGCCGACCGCTGTTTATCGCACCTGCTGACATCGAGCGTGGCGCTGGACGGCGGCGGGCGGCCGCAGGCGGTGGCGCATTGGGTGGGCCGGGCGTTGCGCGACATCGAGGACGGCATCGGCCCGAATGACCGGAACGCGGAAAAGCAGCTGTATGTGTATGGCCTGCGCGTGGTGGAGCGGCGGGCGGATAACAGCCGCTGGCTGGCCGTGGCCAATGCGCATCAGGGGCTGGCGCGGCTGTTTGCCGGATCCCACTGGCAGGCGCGTTCGGGCGCGGCGGGCGTGTGGGGGCAATCGCTCCAGCGGCTGGCCGGGGCGCTGGCGGGGCAGAATGTGCGGATCAACGGGCGCGGTACGAAATGCGTGCTGGTGCCGATGGCGCTGGTGCGCGACGAGGGGGAAGAGGTGGAGTTCTAGGGGGTGGCGCTGGCCGCTTTCAGCCGCGTGGCGATGCTGTCGAGTTCTCCCGACCGCTGATCTATCAGGTGGGCGATTTCTGACCAGATGCCGGGCGGCGGTGTGATTTCATCGGCCGCCCAGCGTTGTGTCGTGCGGATGTTGACGCCAAGGGCGCGGGCCATGTCTCCCGTCCAGTTTGTGCCATAAAGAGCCTGGCCGGCGTCGTGGATCAGTTTGGCGTCCATGGTTTTCCTGTCTGGGCCTAGCGGAGGATTTCCGCGCACTGGAGGATGCGGACTAGCTGGCGCGCCCAGTCGGCGGCTTCGGCGTCCTTGCCGCATGCCTTGTAGGCGATGGCTTTTGCGAGAGCTTTGGCGGCTGCGCTACGATCAATCATCTTCGGTCTCCTTACCGTTCCGGCCGGCCTGTTGCCGTTCCGTGTGTCGCCTTATGCGACATGAAAAGAATGTCGTCAAGCAAAAAAATGATGGCAGCGTTTCATGATCGGGCGTTGCCGTCGGCTCGACGGCAACGCTATGCCTTTGTGTGGCAAGGTGAAAGCCGGCGGCGGATGGATTGTGCGCCCCTGAAGCCGCATCGGGCATTGAAGCCCTTGAACCGTTGCCGCTGGCAGTGCTACGGTCCGTTCGTTCCTGTCGGGCATTCGGGGGTGGGGTTGTTACCTGCGAGGCGTTCGCAATGGCTGTTTTTCGCGGATTTCCCTTTGAAATCAATGCGGTAACAGGGTAACAAGCCGGGTAACAAGGTTTTCCTTACAACTCAACGGGATAGGTGCGTTGTTACCTGTTACCGGCCTTCGCGCGCGCGTGATGTACATGTGCGTGCGCGCGCGTGCATACGCGTGTGAAGGAAATGACAGGTAACAACGTAACGGGTAACAAGATAGATAATATATAAGGCAATCAGATAGTTGGGCGGGTTTCCGTGTTACCAACTTGTTACCCTCTGTTACCTCGCTGAAATCATTGCATTTCAGGCAAAAGGCGAAAAAGTTGCGCCGTGGGGGTTGCGCTGGGCAGAGGGTTGTCGACTAGCTTCCGTGCCGCATGAATTAAATAGGTGCGGATATGGCGAAATTGCGCGGGGCGGCGGCGGATATCGCGGCGGCGGCCGATGCGGCGGGCGATGTGGTGCCGCCGCCGGCCGTGCAGGCGCGGTTGCCGCTGGCCGATGCCGACGCCCTGGGGATGGCGCTGCAGGTGCAGCCGGTGCGCGGGCAGGCGGTGGGGCCGGCGCGGCGGGTGGGGCGGCCGAAGGGGTCGCGCAACCGGCGTTCGGAGGAGCTGGTGCGCTTCATCCTGAAGCAGCACTCGCATCCGCTGCTGGTGCTGGCGCAGACCTATTCGCGGCCGGTGCATGTGCTGGCGGCGGAACTGGGCTGCACGCCGCTGGAAGCGTTCCAGCTGCAGCAGCGCGCCGCCGTGGAGCTTGCGCCCTACATCGAGAGCAAGAAGCCGGTGGCGGTGCAGGTGGACCAGCGCGTCATTCAGCTGACGATCCATGAGGGCGATGCGGCCGGCGGCGGGGCGGGAGCGGCATCGAACGGGATGGAAATGACCCTGACGCTGGCCGATGGCGCGGGCGAGGAAAATCAAGAGGTTAGCGGCAAGTGACGGGCGGTGTTGGACAGCGCCTGTTGGACAGTTTGCCGGAACCCGTTGGCGGTGCTGGTGAATTTGGATTTGCGCATAAGCTGGTCCGGCTTTCGCCATGGGTGGCCGGGGCGTTGATCGCGGCGCGGCGCGGCCGATCGGCGGGCGGGCGGCGCGCGGCGGGGGGGTGCCCCCCCCGGCTGCCTGCCGTCACCACTACGGCCATTGGCACAGGGTGCCAGAAAATACTGGCGAAAAAAATTCGCGAAAATTTTTCCACATCGGGCACCGGGCCGGGGGGAGCGGGCCGGGTCGGGCTTCGGGTTCGGGTTTGGGGTCGGGTTGGGGTTTCGGGGTGAGCGGCGCGATCAACATCGAATGGTCGCCGCCGGGGCCGGTGGCGGCGGCGTTCATGGCCGACATGGCGCCGATATCCGCCATCATGGGGCCGGTGGGTTCGGGCAAGACCACGGCGGCGCTGGTGAAGATCGTGCGCCATGCCCGCCGGCAAAGGCCCAGCCCGCGCGATGGCGTGCGGCGCTATCGGCATCTGATCATCCGCGACACGTTCGTGAACATCCAGCGCACCATCTTCCCCAGCTGGTTCGCGATTTTCCCGAAAGACGCCGGTGAGTTCGTCGGCGGCCCGCCGGCGCGGCATCGGCTGCAATTCGATGACGGCGCCGGGCTGATCGAATTGCAGGTCGATTTCATGGGTCTGGGTGACGACACCATTGAAAACCTGTTGCGCGGCTATGAGATGACCGGCTTCTACGCCAACGAGGTCGATCTGCTTTCCTATGGCGTGATCGATTTCCTGTTTTCCCGCACCGGGCGTTTCCCTTCCGCCATGGACGGCGGCGCGACGTGGCGCGGCGGCTGGCTGGATTTCAACGCGCCCGAGCAGGATCACTGGCTATATCAGCTGCTGGTCGATGGCGTGATTCCCGAAAGCGAGCCGGAGCAGGCGGCGGAAGGCTTCAGCTTCCACATGCAGCCTGGCGGCATGGACCCGAACGCCGAAAACCGCGCCAACCTGCCCGCCGATTATTATGAGCGCATGCTGGGGAACATGCCCGACTGGCGGGCGCGGCGGCTGGTGCATAACCAGTGGGGCTATTCCCGCGACGGCAAGCCGGTGTACCCGGAATTCAACGACAATATCCACATCGCCAAAGAGCGGCTGGAGCCGGTGCGCGGGATCCCGATCGGCATCGGCGCGGATGCCGGCGGCACGCCGGCGGCGACATTCGGCCAGCATTTGCCGAACGGGCAGTTCCGCATCCTGGACGAAGTTGTGACCGGGCCGGGCACCGGGCCGAAGCGCTTTGCCGACATGATCATGGATGTGGTGAGCCGGCGATTCCGCCAGCATGATCTGTATGGCTGGGCCGATCCGTCGGCGGCCTATGGCGGCGACAGCGAGGGCACGGATCATGACTGGCTGACGACGGTGAAGCGCGCCACGCGGATTCATTTCCGCCCGGCGCCGACCAATTCGCCGGCCATGCGGCAGGAAGCGATGCGCACGCCGCTGTCGCGGATGATCGAAGGGCGGCCCGGCGTGCTGATCTGCCCGCGCTGCCGGCATCTGCGCAAGGCGTTCAACAGCGGATACCATTACCGGCGCATCCGCGTGAACGGCGCGACGGGCCGTTTCGACACCAAGCCGGCGAAGAACCAGTGGTCGCACATTGCCGAAAGTGCCGAATATCTGGCGCTGGGCGGGCCGGGCGGGCTGGCGGCGGTGATGGGGGCGGCGGTGCGATCGCGGCCCATTCAGGTGGAAAGGGATTATGACATGTTTGGAGGTGCTGCATGAGCGGCGTTGGCCGGGCGGTAGCCGCGCCCTTCCGGGCGATCGGCAGCCTGTTTTCCACCCCGCAGATGCCCGATGTGGCGCCGACGCCCACCCGCGATGATGTCGAAATCGCCACCGGGGAAATGCGCCGTCTGCGCCGCCGGCGCGGTGGCGGCGCGAATGAGCTGTTGGGAACGGCCGGCGCCGAAGCGGCGACGCAGGCGCCCAAGCAACTGACGGGAGAATAGCGATGGCGATTAAATTCCGGCTGGCGATGGGCGCCTCCCCCTCCACCATGGCGATCGTGGAAGGTGACACCTTGCCCGGTGGCAATGCCGTGGCGGTGAACTTCGATTTCGACGGCCGCATGGGCAAATCCCAGGCGGTGCGGCTGGTGCGCGCCGTGAAGCGCCAGATCATCCGGGGCGACTGGCCGGCGGGTGAAGCTGTGCCAGATCCCGATCCCGATCCCGAGCCGGAGCCGGGCGACATCGCCCTGCTGAACCAGCGCGTGGCTCTGGACGCCGGCTGGTCGTGGCATATCGTCGAACAGGCCGTGTACGACTCTGTGCGCGATCGTATTTACAAGGGGGCCGTCAGCATCAAGCCGGAAACCGGCGACGCCGGCGCGCAATGGGTTCTGGAGTTCGACGGCTCGACAGGCGCGTACCTCACCCGCCACCTGGTGAATACCGGCTACATCGCCGACGATCACAACGCGCCCGCCGTGGTGATCCACGACGGTCGGCTGATCGTCGGCGTCGCGGGCCACAACGACCAGTCGGCCATCAAAATGGGCTGGTCGACGGATACCAACCCGGCGAATCTGGGTGAGTTTGTGACGCTGCCGACCACCAGCGCGGCAACCTATGTGCAGTTTATCGTCATCGGATCGTCGATCTACGCATTTTGCCGAAGCGGCTCGTATAGATGGGCAGGCTGGCAGAACACGGCCGGCGGCGACCCTGCCGCGTGGGGCAGCGCTGTGACCATGATGGATTCAGAAGCGCAATCCTATCAGGCGGCGCGCTCCACCGGCGCGGCATGGGCGGCGATCCTGTGGGATCACCCGACGCAGGATAATCCCAACCGCGGCAAGATCATGGTGGCGGAAAAGGGGAACCCGCTGGCCGCGCCGGCGGTGGACATCAATCAGGCGCCTGTTCTCTACACGCCCGAACCCGGAACATCCGCCCGCGTGCTCTCGGTGAATGAGGACTGCACGCAGTTCCTCTATGGCGTGTTCGCCATCGGCGCGGAGGGCGCGGCGGCTCCATATGCATACCATCTGGCGCGGCTGACCGGCACGGACCGCCTGAACCCTGCCGACTGGACGCATGAGGCGCTGGATGTGAGCGCGAACAGCGCATTCTATGATGTGAGTGCATATTTCGCCGGTGGCGAGCTGGTCGGCAGCGGCGCGGATGCCACGACGCTGTGGCTTACCTACGACGCGCAGGATTTGGTCTATACGCTGGCGCACTGGACCCGGCCGAACGCGGCAACGCCGTGGGTGAAAACCGCACTAGGCGATAGCACCCTGCGGCTGGCGCGACCGGTCGCGGTGCGCGGTATGGCCGGCGCGGCGATGGTGCAATCATTCGGCAGCCGCTACCTCGGCTATACGAATTTCGACATCGACGCCTTTACCGCGATGGGCACCGACCCCGCGAACTATGCGTTTTTCCCGAACGTCCGCAATCCGCCCGCCGTGATGTCGGACTACGACACGTTCGACGAGACGGACGGCACGCTGCTGGCGAACCACACGCCGAATATCGGCGGGCCATGGATCGAGCCTGTAGGCGAGATGACGATCGCCAGCCAGCGGCTGTACTCGAGCGGAACAAGCGTGGCGCTGATCGACGAGAATCTGCCACAGGATATAGCGATCTACGCCTATATGTTCGGGCGGACGATCTCCGGCGGCGGTTATCTGGTGTTGCGTTCGGACGATGAGGCGCAGAACTTCATCCAGTTCGGCTACAATGCCAACGGGCCGGATGGTGGCGGTTTCTACCTGTACGAGTTCGTCGGCGGTAGCGCGACGGTTCTGGCCTCCCACGTCATGGCGTGGCGGTCCGGCACGTACAAGGTTCTCATGTTGATTGCCGAAGGGCAGACGATGCGCGGCCTGGTGGATGGCGTCGAAGTCGTCAGTGCGACCCTCACCGCTCCGTACGCACCCGGCAAGGGCGGGGTGCGGCTCGTCGGGGGTAGTGCCAGCACGCGCTTCCATGTGCAGAGCTTCGGTATCGGGGTGCTGGCGGCATGACCGATCTGGCAAAACAGATTATCGCCGAACAGTCGCGGCTGGCGTCGGAGCGGGCGAATTATGATACGCGGTGGCAGCAGATTGCCGAGCGCTGCTGCCCCGATCTGGCGGTGTTCAACACGGTTTTGACGCCGGGGGCGGCGCGGACGGACAAGCAGTTCGATTCGACGGCGGCGCTGGCGTCGACCAGTTTCGCCGCCGCGATCATGGACATGATTACCCCGCGCGAAAAGAAGTGGCACAATCTGCGCAGCGGGATTCCCGAGCTGGACGAAAGCCCGCGCGTGAAGCTGTATTTCGAGCAGGTGCGCGATATCCTGTTCTATCATCGCTATTCGCCGCGCGCGAACTTCGCCAACCAGTTTTACAACGGCCTGCTTTCCATGGGGCTGTTTGGCCCGGCGGCGATGTGGGTGGATGAGATCGTCGGCGGCGGGCTGGTGTATCGCAATGTCCATGTCTCGGAAATCTGCATAGAAGAAGACGAGCATGGGCGGGTGAATACCGTCTATCGCCGGGCGCGCCTGGCCGCCCGCAAGTGGGGGGAGCGCTGGGGCAAGACGGCCCTGCCCCGGCAGGTGCGCGATGCGATTTCCAGCAATCAGAGCCATCGCGAATTCGAATTCATCCATTGCATTCGCCCGCGCGCCAATGTCGATCCATCGCGCATGGATGCGCGCGGCATGCGCTATGAAAGCATCGTCGTATCGGTTTCGGACAGCGAGATTGTGCGGCGCGGCGGATTCCATTCGATGCCGTTGCTGGTGTCGCGCTTCACCGCGCTTTCGAATGCCAAATATGGCCGGTCGCCCGCCATGCAGGTGTTGCCCGACATCAAGATGGCCAACGAGATGCAGAAGACATTGCTGCGCGCCGCGCATCGCGCCACCTCGCCGCCGCTGCTGGTGCATGACGATGGCGTGTTGACGAAGGTTTCGCTGAAGCCGGACGCCATCAACATCGGCGGGCTGGATCATCAGGGGCGGCAGATGGTGCAGCCCTTGCATACCGGCGGTTCGATCAATGTCGGCATGGAGATGGTGCAGGCGGCGCGCGAAGTGGTGGAGCGCGCATTCCTCGTGCCGCTGTTTTCCATCCTGACCGATACGCCCGACCGCATGACGGCGACCGAAGTTCTGGAACGCGCCCGCGAAAAGGGTGCGTTGCTGTCGCCGGCGGCGGGGATGATCGAGGGCGAAACGCTGGGGCCGATGATCGAGCGCGAAATCGACCTGCTGGCCCGCGCCGGACGCTTGCCGCCGATGCCGCCCGAGCTGGTGGAAGCCGAAGGCGAGTATCGCATCGGCTATGAAAACCCGTTGCAGCGCGCGGCGCGGTCGGAACGGTCCATCGGATTCCTGCGCACGGTGGAGGCTGTGGCCCCGATCGCGGCGGCGAAGCCGGAAGTGTGGGATGAATTCGATCTGCCGGCGGCCGTGCGCGGCCTGGCCGAAGACAGCGGCGTGCCGCAATTGTGGATGAAAGACCCGGCGCAGCGCGAAGCCGAACGCGCCGCCCAGGCCGAACAGCAGCAGGCGATGCAGATGCTGGAAGGCGCTTCGATCGCTGGCGACGCGGCGGCGAAGTTTGCCCAGTTGCAGGAGATGTCGGGGGCGGCCGGTGTCTGATTTTCGGCGGATGCTGCAAACGGTGCGCGTGCGGCTGATGCGCCGGCGGCGCGCGGCCTATCGGGAATTGTTCGGCACGGGCGGCAACATGACGCCGGCGCAGCGCACAGCGCTGGCCGATCTGAAACGCTTTTGCCACGCCGAATATCCGACATTCGACGCCGACCCGCGCGTGCATGCGTTGCGCGAGGGCCGGCGCGAAGTGTGGCTGCGCATCCATCAATTCATCAACCTGACGGATAGTCAGATAGCGGACATCAAGGAGGATATTGAAGATGACTTTGGCTGAAGGTGAAGGCAGCGCGCCCGCCCCTGCCCCGGAAGGCGCGGCGGCGCTGTTTGCGGGCGATGGCGGCGGCGGCCCGGCGGATACGCCGCCGGCGGGAGATGCGGCGGGTGCGCCCGCATGGTGGGAAGGCGAGGGCTTTGGCGTATCGGCCGAAAAGCCCGCCGATGGCATTTCGGATGCGGAGTGGCTGGCGAACAAGAAGTTCGGCGGCTTTGGCGATCTGATCAAATCGGCGCGATCGCTGGAAAGCAAGCTGGGATCGGACCGCGTGCCGCTGCCCAAGGGCGCGGATGACAAGGAAGGCTGGGACACGCTGGCGAAAGCGCTGGGCCGCCCCGACACGCCGGATGGCTATGAGCTGAAGCTGGCCGCTGGCTATGACGAAGGATTCGTTAAGGCGTTTCGCGAGCAGGCGCATGCACTGGGCCTGCCGCCGCATGCGGCGCAAGGGCTGGTGGAATGGTTCGAAGGCACCACGGCGGCCGAGGCCAACGCCAATGCCGAAGCGGCGGCGAAAGAGCTGCAGGGCGTGTGGCAGGGCGAATATAAGGCGAACATGGAACTGAGCCGCCGTGCCATGGAGATGCACGGCCTGACGCCCGACGATCTGAACGCCATGAGCCAGGGCTATGGTCTGGCGAAAACCATGCAGTTGATGGCGAGGATCGGCCGCGCGACGGCGGAAGACAATGGCATGCCCGGCGATGGCGGCGGCCAGCCGGGGCGCACGCCCGAGCAGTTGGCGACGCGGAAAGCCGAAATCCTTTCCTCGCGCGAGCTTTCGGAAAAGCTGCGCGCCGGCGACCCCGGCCTGAAGGCGGAGTGGGAAGCCATTATGGAAGTGGAAGCAGCCGCGCTGGAAAGGCGATACGGCAAATAATTTCAGGAAGGGGGGTTGCGCTGTGCCCCCCCTTTTGTGGTGTGTGTCGTAGCCAGAAGACCGGACAAGGTTGGTTTATCGCTGCCGCGCACAACCCTCGCGCGCGGCAGCGGCCCTTCCCCCGGCCCTGGCTGCGGATGCGGCCCGCCGATGCGGGCGTAAAACGACAGGAAGGCCCCGGAGCACCGGACAAGCCCTCTGCTTGAAAGATTTGAGCAAAGGACTTGATATGTCGATCCTGACGGTTCCGACCGTAAAATTCACGAACAATCTTGAGCTGGCGCTGCAACAGACGCAGCCGAAGCTCGCCCCCTATGCCGTGCAGCAATCCGGCAGCGGCGAAATGACCGAAGTGACCAATATCGTCGGTTCGGCCTTGCCGGGGCGGAAGACCACGCGCTTCCAGCCCACCAATCTGAAAAATGGGGAGTTCGAACGACGCTGGGCGCCCCGCACCGAGGAATATACCTTTGAGCGCGGCGTCGATTCCACCGATCGGCTGGAAGCGCTGATCGACCTGCAGGGCGGCTATACCATGACGGGGGCGGCGACGCTGGCCCGCGCCAAGGATGTCGCCTTTCTGGAAGGCTTTTATGGCGCCAACCATACGGGCAAGACCGGCACCACGCTGGTGAACTTCGACGCCAACAACATCGTGGCGGCGAATGTCGGCGCGGCGCAAGCCACCGGCATGAATGTCGACAAGCTGCGGGCGGCACAAAAAATCCTGCGGCAGAACCATGTCGATCTGTCGTTCGAAGAAGCCTATATGGCGCTGAACGCCGAGCAGATCGCCGACCTGCAGGCCGAAATCGAAATGACATCGGCCGATTTCAACCGCACCGATGCGCCGGTTTTGCGCGACGGCAAGCTGACCCGCTTGCTGGGCTTCAATTTCATCGAGATGGAATTCGGCGATGAATCGACCGTCGGGCCGGAAATCGCCGCCATGACGCTGGATGGCAATGGCTATCGGCGCGTGCCCTTCTGGGTGCGGACCGGCATGGCGATGGTGACATGGGAGGAATATTTCGCCCGCATCAGCGAGCGTGCCGACCTGCACTATGCCATTCAGGTATATGCCCGCAACTGCCAGACCGGCACCCGCACGCAGGAAGGCAAGTGCGGACAGGTGCTGTGCGTCGAACCCGCCTGAAACCCCTGATCATAAGGAAGTATTGATATGGCGACGAAATACCCTTTGGAGCTGGTGGGGGTGGCGGACGGAACCGCGCCCCGCCTGCGTTCGGATGGCATTGTGGTGGGTGGCGCTGTGCAGCGCTTCCGCGCCACGATCGAACTGGCGGCGACCGGCAATGGCAATATTACCGACGCCGACGCCGTGCTGCTGGCCCAGATCCCCGCCGGCTACGTCTTTGCCTATGGCGTGCTGACGTCCACCGTATCGCTGGCGGCGGCGCAAGTCGCCATCGGCACCGACGCCGCCCACGCCCAGAACGGGCAATATCGGGCGGCGGCGACGGCAACGGCGGTGGAAGAGCCGGCGCTGTTCGGCCGGACGGCGGCGCAGAAGGCGGAGCCGTCGAAGGCGGCCACCCGCGTATATCTGACTACCAGCGCGACCCTGCCCACTGCGGGCACGGTCGTGATCGACATCTACGCCTCTTCGGCGCGGTGAACGGGTGCCGCCGGAGTGATCCGGCGGCATTCCCTTTGGGGAGGATGACGCATGCCGCAGCATAAATTCACGCTTTCCATGGGCGGCAAGGCCCGCGACATTGTGGAATCGGCCGGTACGCCGATTTCCGGCGGCAACGCCGTGGAAGTGAACTTCGATTTTTCCGACCGCATGGACCGGGGCGATGCGCTGCGCATGCTGGCGGAAATCGAGAAGCGCCTGATCAGCGGCGCCTGGCCGCCGGCCTGAAGGCGCGGCCATGGCCTCGATCATCGGCATTGCCAATCTGGCGCTGGAAAAGCTGGGCGACGAAGGTGAGATAAACTCGCTGGAAGAAGACAGCCGCGCCGCGCGCGCGGTTAACGCCTGTTTTGCCGATATGCGCGATGCTGTGCTGCGCGATCATCCATGGGATTTTGCCCGCCATCGCGTGCAATTGCCGGCGCTGGTGGATGCGCCCGCCTGGGGCGGGTGGACGGCCTTTCAGAAGCCGGCGGATTTTATCCGGTTCGTGGAAGTGGAATGGCACCGGCATTACCTGCTGGAAGGGCAGGCCATAATGGCGCGCCATGCCGGGCCGCTGAACCTGTTGTACATCCGCCGCATTGAGGATGCCGGGCTGTTCGACCCGCTGTTTGTCGACGCGCTGGCCTGCCGCATCGCGCTTCAGGTGGCGATGAAGATTACCGGCAGCCTCGACATGAAACAGGCGATGGAGGGCGAATATCGCCTGTCTTTGGCGGCTGCCAAGCGGGTGAACGGGCAGGAGGATGCGCCCGAGCTGCTGGCGGAAGACGACTGGATTCTCGCGCGGGAGCGTGGATGATGGTCTATTCGCTGTTGCAGACGAGTTTTAACGGCGGGGAACTTTCGGCGCGGCTGGAAGGACGCCCCGATCTGGCCGCCTATGGCATCGCCGCGCGCGAAATATTGAACATGATTGTGACGGTGCAGGGGCCGGCGGTGAAGCGTTCGGGTACGCGCTTTGTCGCCATGGGCGGCGGCGCGGCCGAACTGATCCCGTTCGAATATAATGTGACGCAAGGCTATGTGATCGAAGCGCTGGACGGCGCGTTTCGTTTTTACACCAATGACGTGCGCATCGAGACCTCGCCCGGCGTGCCCTATGAGATTTCCACACCCTATGGCGCGGCCGATCTGGCGGCGATCGACTGGGCGCAATCGCTGGATGTTTTGTATCTGGTGGACGGACGGCACCCGCCACAGAAGCTGCGCCGCACCAGCGCCACAAGTTTTGCCATCGCGCCGCTGGAACTGTCGAACGGGCCGTTCGCCGACCAGAATCTGGACGAAGGCCATACGGTGCGGGCCAGTGCCGGCACCGGCACGGTGACGCTGACGGCGAACAAGGCGCTGTTTGAGGCCGGGCATGTCGGCAGCCTGATCGAGCTGGAAGCGGTGGATTTCCGCAGCATTCCGGCGTGGGAGCCGAATGTCGGCGTGACGATAACCGACAAGCGCCGCAGCGAGGGCAAGGTGTATCGCGCCGTGGGTATGCCGGCCAGCGGATCGGGCCGGACGGGCAGCGACAGGCCGATCCATACCGAAGGGCAGGCCCGCGACGGCACCAGCGCCGGCAAGGATTATAACGACGAGGATGTCGGCGGCGTGCTGTGGGAATATGAATATTCCATCGCCGGCATCGCCCGCATTACCGGCGTGACGGACAGCATGACGGCGACGGCCGAAATCGTGCAGCGCCTGCCCGATGAAGTGGTGAACACGCCCACGCATCTGTGGGCGATGGGCGCATTCAGCACGGCCGCCGGCTGGCCGCAGGCCATTGTGTTGCGCGATGAGCGCATGTGGCTGGCCAAGGGCAATGAGCTGTTCGCCAGCGTTGCCGGCGATCTGGAAAATTTCAGCAGCCGCGATGACAGCGGCCTGCCGCAGCCCGACCTTGCCATTCGCCGCCGCCTTTCCGCGCCCGAGCCGGTGCGCTGGATGGTGGACGATCTGCAATTGCTGATCGGCACGGCGCGCCGCGAATATGCGGCGACGCCGGTGAACCCGGCACAGGCCATCGCCTATAACAATCTGGCGACGCCGAAGCAGAGCGGCCATGGATCGGCGCCGGTGAAGCCGGTGGTGGCAGGGTCATCGACCATATTCGTGCAGCGCGGCGAACGGAAATTGCGCGCCGCCGATTATACCTATGACCGCAACAAATATCTGGCCCCCGATGTGACGGTGCGGGCCGAGCATATCACCATGAGCGGCATTCGCCGGCTGGCGGCGCAAGTGGAGCCGGAAGGTTCGATCTGGGCGCTCCGCCGCGATGGCGTGCTGGTGGACCTGACGTGGAACGATGCGGAATCGGTACGCGGATTTTCGCGCATTGCGCTGGGCGGGCCGGGCGCTGCGGTGGAAAGCATCGCCGTTATTCCTGCGCCCGATGGCACGCATGACCAGCTGTGGATGACGGTGCGCCGCACGATCGGCGGCATGACGCGCCGGACGATCGAGCGGATGGAGACGCTGTGGACGGAGGGACAAGACCCGGACGACGGCTATTTCGTCGATTGCGGATTAAGCTATGCCGGCCAGCCGGCGACCAGCATTTCCGGGCTGGATCATTTGATCGGCGAAACCGTGACCGTGATCGCCGATGGCGCGACCCACCCCGACCGCGTGGTGGCGGCGGACGGCAGCATTGTGCTCGATCGCCCGGCAGCGCGCGTGCATGTGGGCTATCTGTATCTGGCGCGCGTGAAGACGATGCGGCTGGTGGCCGACATCCGATCGGGATCGAGCCTTTCGAAGCTGAAGCGTGTGGTGAAGCTGGGGCTTGGCTTGCAGGAAACGCTGGGCATTCGCGTGCGACGGCCGGGCGGGCGCAACGAGGAAATTCCCTTTCGCAAATCGGGCATGGCGATGGACGCGCCGCCCGAACTGTTCACCGGCGAGAAGCTGGTGGGATTCCCCGGCACATGGGATCGCGAGGCGCGCGTAGTGGTGGAAAGCTTTCAGGCCCTGCCCTTCACCCTGAACAGCATCGGCCCGCGCCTTGATGTGACGGAGGGGGAATGATGGACGCACCCGGAATTTGCGGCCGGCCATCCATGCTGACGGTGCGGGATTTTGTGCCGGAAGATATGCCCTGGCTGCAATTGCAGCGGGCGCAGCAAATGTGGCTGGGGCTGCATACGCCATCGCTGGACGTGGACTATGGCGCGCATCTGTGGGCCGGCGGGCCGGCATGGACGGTGACGGACAAGAGCGGCTGGATCGTGGCGGCGTGTGGCTTCCACGAAATATTCCCGACCTATGCCGTAGCGTGGGCATTGCTGGCGGAGGGAATCGGCCACCGGCATCTGGCGCTGACGCGGCTGGTGAAGGCGCGGATGCGGGAAGCCGCCTATCCGCGCATCGAAGCGCTGATCCGCGCCGATTTTCCGCCGGCGGCGAAATGGGCGGCGCTGGTGGGCCTGCAATTTTGCGCCACCATTCGCGCCGCCGGGCCGGCGCTGGAAGATTATCATTTGTATGAGCGGGTAAATCAGCATGGCTAGTGCGCCGCCAGAGAGCAGCCGCAGCGGGCCTTCGACCGGGCAATTCATTCAGGCCGGCGGCAATCTGGTGCGCGGCATTGGCGGATTTCAGGCCGGCAAGGCCAATGCGCGCATGGCGCGGGCCGAAGCCAACGCGGCCTTGCGCGGCGGTGTGGCGCAATCGGACGATATCCGCCGCGAGGCCAGGCGCGTGGCGGGCGAGGCCGTTGCCGCCATGGGAGCCAGCGGCGGCGGGCTGGGCAGTGGATCGGCGCTGGATGTGTTGCGCGACATCGAGGTGGAAAGCGGGCTGGACCGGCTGCGCGTGCAGACCGATGCGCGCAACCGGTCGGAATCGCTGAACGCACAGGCGCGGCTGTATCGCCGGCAGGGGGCGTGGAACCTTTTGGGCAGCGTGGTCGACAGTGCGTCTTCGTTCGCCGGTGGAGGAAGCTGATGGCACGGATTCCGATTTATCAGAGCCGGATCGATCCGCGCGTGGGCACGTCGCTGGATCTGCCGCGCGCCGGGGCGGAAAGCTTTGGCGGCGGATTCGGCCAGAGCCTTGAACGGCTGGGCGCTGGCATGACGGCGCGGGATGAACGGCGGCGGCGGGCGGATGAGGAAGCGCAGGAAAATGCCGCGCTGACCGCCGCCGCGCGATCGGTGGAGGAAGTGAACGCCGCGAGCGACAAGGCGCGAGCGGAGGCGCGGGCCAATGCGGCGGCCGATGGCGCGGGCCATGCCGAAGCCGTGCTGGAGGATTTCGACCAGCGGCAGAATGCGGTGCTGGCCGGCATCACCAACGAAAAGGCGCGCAACTGGGCCGAACGGCAATTTATTCGCCGCCGGGGTGATCTGGACGTGCAGGAATCGGCCTGGGCTACCGGACTGCGCGCAACGGCCGTGGTGGGCGATTATGCGCAATCGCGCGACATAGCGGCCAACGGCCTGTTTACCGCGCCGGACCGGCGATCGCTGGACAGCGCCATGGAAGCGCATGGCGAACTGATCGATGGTTTGCGCATTCCGGCGGACGCGAAGGCGAAGTTGAAGACGGAAACGCGCCAGATTTTCGGCGCAAGCTATGCGCGGGGACTTGCCGAACGCGACCCCCACGCTCTGCGCGCGGAAATCGATAGCGGCGCGCTGAACGACGTTTTGGCGCCGGATGCGATCGCTACATTACGCAACCGGGCGGATACGGAAATTCGCTCGATCGAGACAGCGCGGCGGGTGGAAGCGCGGGCGGCGGAATCGGCCCGCCGCGAAGCGGAGCGCGAGGTCCGCGCCACGATGCGCGAGAACCTTGGCGGCATAATGGCGGCCTTGCAGGCGGGCGTTCCGGTGCCGATGGAGACGGTGACGGCAGCGGCAAGCATGGCGGCGCAACTGGGCAATCAGGGACAAGCCGTTACCATTGCGACGCTGGGTACGAAGGCCGCCGTGAATCGATCATTCGGGCAGATGAGTCCGATAGAGTTGCAGCGGGAAGAGCAGGCGCTTTCTGCGCGTATTGCCAAGGCCGGGGCCAATGCCAGCCCGACCGATATTGCCGCGCGCGACCAGTTGCGCACCTTGCGCGCCGAACAGAAGAAAGGTGCGTCGGGCGATCTGCTGGGCTGGGAAGCGCGCTATGGCGCGGAGATCCCGGCGCTGGATCCGGCGGACCCGGCGACATTCCAGCAGCGCGGGGAAATCGCACGATCGGCCGCGCGCAAATATAATGTGCCCGTGCAGCCGCTGACATCGACCGAAGCCGATGCCTATGCGGAACGGCTTTCGAGCGGGACGCCGGCGCAAAAGGCGGCGGTGGCGCGCGAACTGGCGGCATTTGGCCGGGATGCACGGGCGGCGGCGAGCCAGATTGCCGAGCGCGATCCTTTGGCGGGCCATGCCGTGGGGCTGGCGGCCATGGGGCGGATCGGCACGGCGACCGAATTGTTTGCCGGTGCGGAGTTTCTGCGGGGAACGCCGAAGATTGCGCCGAAAATGGGAGTGGATGAGCGGTTCGAACAGCTGATCGGCGGCGCGCTGCGCTTCATGCCCAAGGGCCGTGAGACCATCAAGGAGGCGGCCACCAATATTTATGCCGCCCGCTGGGGCAAGAGCGGCGGCACGGAATGGCGCGCCCCGGCATTCGACGCCGGCGTGCGCATGGCGCTGGGGGCGATTACCGGAGCCGATGGCATCGAGCGCGGCGGGCTGGGCAACTGGCGCGGCGAACCCGTGGTGTTGCCACGCGGGGTTAGCCAGGATGAATTCGAACAGCAGATCGCCGGGCTGACGGATGAGGGCTTGCGGAGCGCGCCGGAAGCGCGGCCGGTGGATGACCGGGGCAATGACGTGCCCGCCAGCCGCATCAGAAGCGCACAACTGTTTTCGGAAGGCGATGGTATCTATCTGGTGCAGCTGCGTGGCGCTTCCGCGCCGTTGCGTGCGGCCAATGGTGATCTTTTCCGCCTGTATATGCGCAGCCGGAGCGCGCCATAATGGGCGGGTTGCTGAATGCCTATCGGGATGGCGATCTTGACCGCCTGTTGCCTTCGGAAAATACCGCGCCGCCGACCTTTGGCGATGTGTGGGACGCAGCGCGGCAGGGCGATGACGCCTGGCGGCGGAGTGACACCCGCGACCTGTATGCCAAACGGCTGGGCAGGACCGTGGTGGATGCGCTGGCCGAACGCGGGCGCACCACGATCGACACCGGCTATGGCCGCCGCATTGCCATTACCCCGCGCAACCTGACGCGCGATCGCGCCATTGTGGCCGAACGCATCTGGCAGGAAGTGGCGGCCGAGCGCGCGCGCGACCCGGAATTTCTGAAAGACCTGGCCGACGCCGATGCGTTTGAGGCAGCGATCATCGCGGCGCGGCGCGGCGACTATGAAGAAGCCGAAGGCGTGCTGGCCGATGCATCCGGCGTGGGCGGCCTGCTGGCGCAATTTGGCGGCGGCTTTCAATCGACGCTGGCCGATCCGGTAACGCAGATTACCACGGCGCTTACCCTGCCGATCGGCGGGCCGATAGCTGGCGGCATTGCCCGGCGCATCGGCCTGTCGGCGCTGCGCGAAGCGGCGCTGAATACGGCGGCCACAGCGCCGGCGCTGGTGTTGACGGCGCGCAATGCCGCCGAGATCGGCATAGATTATGGCGCGGGCGAGATTGCCGCCGATCTGGGCATGGCGGCGGCGGTGGGCGGCGTTTTCGGCGGTGGGTTCGAAGCGGCGGGCGCCGGCATCGATCGCGGCCTTGCGCGCCTTTCCAGCCGGCGCATCGCCGCCGAACTGCGCAAATTGCCCGAAAAGACGGGCCAGCCGCTGACACAATCGCAGATGGATGCCGTGCGCATGCTGGAGCGCGAAGCCGATGATCTGGACGCTTCGCCCTATGCGCCCGACTCGGTGGCCGATGGCATGCATATGGCGCGGCTGGATGAAGCCCGTCATGCGCTGGAAAATGACGAAGCCTTTGCCTTCGACCCCGGCGACATCTGGGGCAAGGCGACCGAAGGATTCGATCCGCTGCCGTTCGTTCCCGCCGCGCGTGCCTGGGTGGATGCCGGGGAATCCATCCGGCCCGATCGCATGGGCGAGGGACTGGGCCTGCCGGCTGCCGATGCGCGGCGCGTGCTGGAGCGGCTGGCTTCCATGCCGGACAGCGGCCTGTTCATGAGCCGGGCCGGCGAATTGCGCCGCATTCCCCGCATGAGCGGGCCGGAAGATGTGATTGATTTTCTGGCGCGGCGCGGCGGGCTTTCGCAGGACAACGCCCATGATCTGGCCAATGTGGGCGACCTTGCCGGCATGTTCGTGCCGCGCGCCGGGCCGATCCTGCGCCGGCGCGGTGGCATGCAGCTGGATGAAGCCGGCGAGCTGCTGGCCGAAGCGGGCTATTTCGGCGGGGTGCGCGCGGATTTTGCCGGGCGGGTGAGTGAAGCCGATGTGGTGGCCCTTTTGGATCGGGCATCGCGGCAGCGCCGCGAGGGGCGGCGGATTTTCCCGGACGAAATACAGGCGGAGGCACAGGCCGGGCGGGCGGAAGCTGCCTTGCGCGAAGCTGATGCCGCCGCGCGGCGCGATGCGCTGGACACCATGCAGGCCGCCTTCGCGCGGGAATCGATCGAGCTGTCGGACGATGAGGCGGACGCCGCATATCAGTATTGGCGGCGATACTGGCCCGACAGCGATGATCCGCTGGATGCGCTGGAAGCGTTCATGGAAGATGGATATTGGGAAGCGCGGCTGGTGGCGGCGCGGCAGGCCGGCGATGATACGCCGCCGCCGTTTTTCGACGAAGTGGAGACAGGCGATGGCGGCCGACAGATTTCAGGCGATGATCGCGGACGGGGAACGGCTGTTGGCGAACCCGAAGGTGACGGGCGAAGCGCGGGAGAAGCTGGAACTTTCCGTGAAGCGGCTGAAGATATTGGCGGCGCGGCGGACACCACCGAAGGACTGACCAGCCCGCTCGATCTGGGCGAACAGGTTGATCCGCAGGCGGCGGCGCGGGCACAGCAGGAGCTGCGCATGCGCGCGGATTCACCCCTGCGCGCCGGCGATCGCGCCGAGCAGGCCGATGTGGATGGCCTGCCGATGTTTGATGCCGAACGTTCGCCGGAGCTGTTTTCCGATAGCGCCGATGCGCTGACGGCCGACGCCGCCAGCGGCCGGGCGATTGCGGAATTCGATGACCCCGACGGCGCGGGCGCTGCCGCCCAGACGGAGCATTTGCTGCACGATTTGCGCCGTGCGCTGGAAGATGAAGATGGCGGCGCGGCGCTGACGGCCGCCGATGAAACCGGCCTGCGCCAGATGCTGGACGAACTGGACGGCGATGAAGCCGCCCTTGCGGCCGTGAGGGCTTGCCTGTGATACGAACCTGCATTTTGAACCTGCGCCAGCAAGGATCGATCGACGATGGTCGGGCGCAACTGTTTCTCGACACCTATGACGAGCTGGAACGCACCTATCGCAACAGCATGTCATCGGCCGCTGCTGCCGCCGCCGCGACCGAAAAGACGATGGAGGCGGTGCAGACGGCGCTGGCGCGCAAGCGCCGGCAGGCGGCCTTGCGCCTTTCTTCCCGGCAGAAGATCGTGGATGATCTGGCGGCGTCGAACCAGCCGCTGGACGTGGCGATTCCCGCACTGTTCGATTTTGACGAACGCATGCCCGGCGTGTCCGATGTTAACCGCCGCCATCGCGCCATATTGGGCAAGCTGCATGGCATGATGACGGACGCGCTGGAGACGTTCGACCGCGATTTGCTGGGCCGGGTGCGCAATCCGGCGCGGCTTTCCAACATGGTGCGCGAACTGTTCGGGCAGGAAACTGGTGACGCCGCCGCGCGCCAGCTGGCGGATGCGTGGAGCCGAGCATCGGAATATGCCCGCCAGCGGTTCAACATGGCCGGCGGGCATATCGGCCGGCTGGAAGGCTGGGGCCTGCCGCAGACGCATGATGGCGTGAAGGTGAAGACGGCGGGATTCGAGGCGTGGCGGGATTATATCCTGCCCCGGCTCGATCTGGATCGCATGGTGGACCATGATACCGGCCAGCCTTTCACCCGCCGGCAATTGCTGGCGATGCTGGAAGATACGTATAACGGCATCATCACCGATGGCTGGGATGCGCGTGCGCTGGGCGCGCGCGGGGTGGCGGCGCTGGCGAACCGACGGGCCGAGCATCGCTTCCTGATTTTTCGCGATGGCGATGGCTGGCTGGATTATCAGGCGCGCTTTGGCATTGCCGATACGCGCGGCGCGCCCGACGCCATTTTCGACAGCATGATGGGCCATCTGGACGGCATGAGCCGCGACATCGGCGCCATGGAAATATTGGGGCCAAGCCCGACGGATACGGTGCGTTGGCTTTCCGACATGCTGGACAAGGCCGCCGCCACCGACGCGATCGGCGAAGGCCGCATCCTGACGAAGGAAAGCCGGGTGGCGGTGGCCAAAAACCAGATGGAGACCATGTGGGGGCTGTTTACCGGCGAACTGAACCGGCCGGTGAATGCGCAGCTGGCTCGCAGTTTTTCGGCGCTGCGCTCGATCCAGACGGCGGCGAAGCTTGGGGGTGCGGCGATTACCGCCATCACCGATCTGGGATTCCAGTTTACCACCCGGAAATTCAACGGCCTGCCCGTGGCGAAAGCCGTGGGCGATTACATCAGCTATATGCTGCCCTCCGTGCGCACCGGCGACAAGGCGGTAGCGGTGCGCGCCGGCCTGCTGGCGGAGGAAGCCGCCGGGCGCATGGGCGCGTTGTGGCGCTATCATGAGGAATTCAACACCCCGGCGCTGACGCAACGGATCGCCAGCGGCGTGCTGCGCGTATCGGGCCTTTCGCGCTGGACGCAGGTGGGCCGCTGGGTGTTCGGCATGGAATATATGGGTGCGCTGGCCGATAATGCCGGGCGCGCCTTTGCCGACATGGACCCTGTGTTGCGCCAGCGGCTGGAATTTTACGGCATCGACGCCGATGGCTGGGAGGCCATTCGATCGACGCCCTTGTTCGAACAGAATGGCACGACGCTGTTGCGGCCGGATGAGCTGGCCGGCCGGACGGACCTGCCACCCGGCGAAGGCGAACGGCTTTCGGATCTGTTGCTGGAAATGATCCAGAATGAAACCCGCTATGCCGTGCCGGAAGCCGGCCTGCGCGCCCGCGCCGTGACTACCGGCGGCGTGCGGCCGGGGACGATCGTGGGCGAAGGCATCCGCAGCGCCATGCAGTTCATGGCGTTTCCGGTTTCGATCATCTTCACCCATTTGCTGCGCGCCGTGCATGGACAGGGCGGCATGTCGCGCGCGGCATATATGGCGCATCTGGTGATTGGCACCACGGCGTTGGGCGCGTTGACGGCGCAGATCAAGAATGTGCTGGCCGGAAAAGACCCGCAGCCGATGGACGATGGCCGTTTCTGGGCGGCGGCGGCCGCACAGGGCGGCGGGCTGGGCATATTGGGAGATTTTCTGTTTGCCGATCAGAACCGCTATGGCGGCGGCCTGACGGCGACGCTGGCAGGGCCTTTGGCCGGCAGTGTGGAAGGGTTTGGCCGGCTGACACTGGGCAATATCCAGCAGGCGGCCAGCGGCGAAGACACCAACATCGGCCGTGAGCTGACGCGCTTTGCCCGCGGCAACACGCCGGGATCGTCGCTGTGGTACACGCGGCTGGCCGCCGATCGCCTGATCTGGGAGCAGATGCAGGAGATGATCGACCCCGACGCCGCCGGCTATTTCCGCCGCATGCAGCGCCGGGCTGAAAATGAATTCGGGCAGGGCTTCTGGTGGGCGCCCGGAGAGAGCGCGCCGGAGCGCGCGCCAGACCTTTCCAATGCATTCGGAGACGGACAATGACGGTTTCGACGGCGCTGCGGCGCATTGCCTATGCAGGTGACGGCGTAACACAAGCATTTCCCGTGCCATTCCGATTTCCGGCGGCGAGCGATCTGGTGGTGACGCTGACGGATTCCGCCGGTGTGGAAATGGTGCAAACGCTGAACGTGCACTTTACCGTGAGCGGTGGCGGCCCGGCCGCCGGCGGAACGGTGACGATGATGGCGCCGCCGCCGGCGGGCTTGCGGCTGGCGATCAGGCGCGTCGTCGCCCGTACACAGGAAACCGACTATGTGCCGAACGACCCGTTCCCGGCGGAATCGCATGAAGCGGCGCTCGACAAGCTGACGATGATCGCGCAGGAGGACGCCGACGATCTCGGCCGCGCCCTTCTTGTGCCGGATACGGATCCGCAGCGCGGCAAGATGATGCTGCCGTCGGTCAGCCGCCGCGCAGGCCTGTTTCTGGCATTCGATGCGATGGGCGCTCTGGTGGCACTGCCGGCGATCGGGGCGACGACCACAAGTTTGGGGCCGGCATATCTGACCGTTGCCGCACTGCTGGCCGATACCGGGCTTTCCTATGCCAAGGTGAATATTGGCGCCCGGGTGCAGGCCGGCGGATTTAGCTATCAGGTCGCGCCGCCCGCTGCACCGGATTCGCATGTCGAGACGGCAGGCGGTGTACAGTTGTATGTTATCGACGATGGCTTCGTCACCGTGGATGCCTTCGGCGCCGCCTATGGCAATGTGGACGAAAGCGCGGTGGCCCAAAAGATGCTCGATGCGCTGAATGTGCTGCGCGTGCCGGTGAGTCGGGTATTGACGGCTAAAAACATCGCCTTGGCCGATCGTGCGAAAGTGCAGGTGGATGGCACCTTGCGCCTGCCCGATGGCTGCGCCGATTTCGATCAGCTGCTGCACGGCGAGGCATTGGGCGGGGTGGATATCCGCATCCATGAAATCGACGGCAATGCGGCGGGGCAGTCGGGCAATATCGGCACGCATTTGCTGTATTTCCCGGAATTGGTGGATTCCAGCATCCGCGTCGGCATGATGCGCGATCATTATGTGGCCTCGGGCGCGCCGATGCCGTCGGTCGATGGCTGGCGCAATACATCGTCGGGGCCGCTGTTCATTCCCGAAGGGCGGCGCGTCGAGGTGAGGGTGGAGCTGATACGCGGCTGGGGCCGCGAAGCCGTGTATCTGGTTGACTGCGCGGATTGCACCGTATGGGTCGGCCATGCGCAGGGTACTGGCCTGACGGAATATAGCGGCGTGCAGGTGAGCGGGCAGCGCAACAGAATCCTGCGCGCGTCGGTGGACAATGCCGGCGCATCGGCCGTGGGTTTCGATACGGTCGACGGCGAAATCAGCAACATCATCACCACCAATACCCGCGAGAATCATGGCGTGAACTTTGGCCATCCCGGTCGCCCGGCCTCGCGCTCTGTCGCATCGAATATCGTGGTGGATGGAAGCTGGATTTCCGGCATTGCCATTGCCGCCGGCACGCAGGACCTGATCCTGAACAATTTTTTCGTGTCGAACGCTGGCGAGCGCGGGTTGCAACAGTCGGACGGATCGAACGGGCTGCGCGCATCGAATGGCATCATTCGCAATTCGGGGCGCTGGAATATCGTGGCCGGCGGCGCGAGCGTGTCGAACGGGGAACTGCGGATGACGGCTGTGGATTCCGACGAGCTGGACCCGATGGTGCTGCATCTGGACGGCGTGACGGGCATCTTCGAGGAGGGCGAGACGGTGACCGGGCCGAATGGATCGGGTACGGTGCGGCGCGCCCTGCGCAATTTGACGGGTGTGCGCCAGAAGCTGTTTTTGCGCGACGTGACCGGCACCTTTGCCCCCACCGACACCATTACCGGCGGCACCAGCGGCGCAAGTGGCACCGCCAGCATTGCCGCCGCCCCGGTGCAGCGGCTGGAGCAGGATGGCGTGCGGGTGATCGATGACAGCTATGTCATCACCGGTGTGCAGCGGAACTACAAGCGCCACGCGGACGGCACGGCGGAATTCTGGGGCGTGCTGGCGCTGACGATCGCCGCGCCGAATACCGCCGTAAACGGATCGCTGACGTTTCTGGCAGGGATGACATGGGATGGCGCGCTGCCGCAGGTGCTGGCGTCGGTTAGCGCGGTCAGTTCGACCGGAGCCTATGACCTGACCAGGCTGCAAGCGGAAGCGGCGGCGGGGCAGATCAATGTCTCGTTCAATGCGTCGGTGGCGCAGACCTATAGCATCAGCCTGTATGCACGCGGGCGCTGGAAGTGATCGGGCGGGGTGCATGATGAATATGCGAAACACTGGTGACGCTGCCCTGATCGGCGCGGGCTATTTGGGCACAGCGGCCTATTACGCCGATGTGTTCACCCCGATTTTGACGGCCATCATGGTGCTGCTGTCGATCATCTGGATGCTGTGGCGCATGCTGGATCGCGTGCGCCATGGGCCGAAGGGAGGCGCGTGATGCACAAGGCGCGGATTGCGACATTGGCGGCCGGTGCAATGCTGGCGATCGCCACGCCGATCGTCGCATCGTGGGAGGGGGAACGGAACGATCCCTATCCCGATGTCGGCGGGGTGATGACGGTTTGCTATGGCGAGACGCGCGTGCCCATGCGGCGCTATAGCGACGCCGAATGCCTGGGCATGCTGGAAAAGGCGCTGGGCGGATTTGGCGAGCGCGCGGCGGCGTGCGTGCCGGCATTGCGCGAACGGCCGATGCAATGGGCGGCGGCGACCAGCCTTTCCTATAACATCGGCTCGGCCGGCTTTTGCGGATCGACGGCCGCGCGGCGTTTCAATGCCGGCGACTGGGCCGGCGGCTGCGAGGCGTTCAAAATGTGGGTGAAGGTGGGCGGCAGATATGTGCAGGGGCTGGCGAATCGGCGCCATGCCAGCAGAGATCCGGCGATGATCCCTGAGTACGCGGTTTGCATGACGGGGCTGAAGTGATCGCCCTGTTCGCCCGCCACTGGCATTTCGCCGCCATCGCCGCGCTGATGCTGCTGCTATCGGTGCAGTCCATGCGGCTCGACCACGAACGGGCGGCGCATGCTATGACGGAGGCGCGGTGGGAGAAGCGGGAGCAGCAGGCCCGCGCGGATCTGGCGGCGCGCGAATCGCATTGGCGTGCGCGCATGGAGGATACCGCCGCCGCATTGGCCGCAGCACGCGCGCAGGCCGGACAGATCACGGAGACACATACCCATGAAGTGCGGACCTATTACAAGGATCGGCCGGCTGATGCTGTTGTCGGCTGCCTGCCTGATGAGCGCGTGCGCGCCGCGAACCATGGCCGTGATGCCATCCATTCCGCCGCCACCGGCTGAGAGCGTGCACGCCTGCACATGGCCGGGGCTGCCGGAACCATTGACGGCCGAGGCGCTGGAACTGTGGCTGTTGGCGGATGCCCGCGCGGATGCCGAATGCGAGGCGAAGCGGCGGGCGCTGGTGGCGGGGTGGCCGCGCTAGTCCGCCAGCCGCGCATTGTTCGCGTAGATCGGCGGCTCCTCGTCGCTGCCGAGCAGGAAATCCGCCAGCGCCATCAGGCCGAGATCATCGGCAACAGTGGCGTCGATCCGCCGTGTTTCACCGCCATCCTCCCAAGCTTCGCGGGCGGCCTCGCTGGCGTCGATGATCCGGGCCTCATAGCCGCGCAGATCGTCCCAGATACCGTCTGGCACCGGTCGGCGGCCGGCGGCCCAGTGTTTGACCGTGGGCAGGCCAACATCGTGCAAGGCCGCCGCCTCGACCTGGGATAGGCCGAGGCGGGAGAGACAGGCGGAGTAGAGGGTTTTCATTGTGATGCCTTGGCGGCGCCGCGCTCCCAAGCGGCTCGCAAATGTTTCTTCACATATGGATTGAACAGGCGATATGGCACGCCGTTGCAGGCAATTTGTGCCTCGTGGACCTTGCGATCCATGCAGCCTTTGGCTTCGGCGTTCGCAATCACTTTTTCGGTGCGGGTCATATCAGGTCTCCTACCTATCGCGGCTGGCCATCCATCCGCTGTTGATGATTATTTGTATCCCAAAGGATACAGGATTGCAAGTGGAAAATGCGGGTGAGGCAAAAATTTCCGCCCCTAAATCCACCGCCCTCGCCAGTGTAGAAACAGCTCTGGCCTCGCGCCGCACCGAGTGCATTTGAGCCGCGCCATCAGCTCTCCCAGCCGCATGTCGGAGCGCAGGCCACGCGCGGCGGCGAATTCCTCTAGGCTGGTTTCGATCGATCGCCCGCAGTTGCATGTGACCCGGCACGGCAAATCGGCGCGATACCAGATCGGGTCGGCATCTCTGGGGCTGCTGTAATCGGCCATCGGCGGTGGATAGCAGAGGTGGATGAGTCGGCGGAACAGGCGGGGAACGTATGGAGCGGTTTTCGTTTACACGCCAACCGTAACCATTTGATTCATAAACGCCGCTCTGTCCAGGTTTTTACAGCCAGCATTTTGATTGCACGGCATTATCAGCGGTTTAGGAAACCGCTGCTCTATCCGGCTGAGCTACGGGACCGGTCGTGTTTTCAACCACTTGCAAAACGGCTGGCCGACCGGTTTACACACGGTTTACAGTCAGCCTTGCGGCGATGCTGGTAACTACCCGCATTTCATCGACATATCTAGCCCGGATTTGGGAGATGTCTTTGCTTTGCCAGCCCATGACGCGGGCGGCCTCGTCATCGGTGGCGCCGGCCAAAATCAGCCGAGTCGCAAATGTGCCGCGCAGGTCGTGCAGGCGCTTATCGATGCCCGCTGCCCTAGCTGCCTTGCCAAAGCTGGTCGATAGCCCGTCCGCGGTCCATGGCTGGCCGCGACTGTTCCGCAGGATCGGGCCTTGCGGATCGGTCGGGCGCAGGCGGTCGAGCAGCGCGCGGGATTCGGGCAGCAGTGGGATGGTCGCGCGCACCCGGCGGCGACTCTTGCTGGTCAGCCAGACGATGGCGGTGTCGCCGACAGCCTCCCACGGCACGGCAATCAGATCGGAGCGGCGCAGGCCGGTGAGCGATGCTAGTTCTATCGCGGCCATAACCTCGGCGCTGGCATGCTGGCGGATCAGCGCAATGTCCGATTCGGTCCAGACGATTTCGGCACGGTCGGATTGATAGCGGCGCCTGATACCGGCGGCGACATTGATCGACAGTCGTCCGCGTTCCACCGCCCAGTTCAGCAGTTGCGCCATAAATCCGGTTGCCTTGTCGGCCGTGCGCGGCTGGTGCGCCCATTGATCGGACCAGTCGATGATCGCGCCGCGCATCTTGCGGTCCTCGAACACGGCGATCGGCGCATCGCCAAATTCAGCCATGATACGGTCCATCCACTGCCGCACGTCCTTTTTCGTGCTGGCGGCGAGACCGGTAAAATCGGGACTGGCTCGGTAATCCTCAATGATCCGGGCAAACATCATGGCCGGCGCTGCCCGGCGCTGCTTGCGTTCCTCCGCCGCCCTGTCGCTCAACTCCGCCGTGATCTTCGGTCGCACGCCCTCGGCGCGGTGGATCAGCGGCCCGCCCCGCCATGCATATACATAGAATATCGCCGGCCTGCCCTTGCGCAGCTTGCGGACGATGTGGAGACCAGCCACCATGTCAGCGAGATTGACGCGATGTCTGCCATCGGTCAAATGCTGTTTGTGGTGCAGCAGCGGCGGCCGGGATGATGCGGATTGTGCCATCGGCCGTGACTTCAAGCGCGCCAGTAATGCCTTGCGCCTTCGCCGCCGCGACGACGCGGGCGATTTCGGCCTTGGTGGCATAGGACCGGCGGCGGGGTTCACGCATCCCTCCCCTCCCCCTCAAACGGCGCGATCCACTCGGCGAACGGGTCGGCGGGAGATGGCACGTCGTCTATATGCCCCGATCCGCCACACGTCGGGCAGTTCTGATG
>Ga0265293_10002296_pt1 | contig 38956 bp, 31 predicted proteins | sample Munlanlewell138R_FD_192505 | JGI IMG/M metagenome (GOLD analysis project Ga0265293, IMG submission 192505) | Leachate microbial communities from a municipal landfill in Southern Ontario, Canada - Leachate well 138R | ecosystem: Engineered > Solid waste > Landfill > Unclassified | place: Canada... | reverse complement strand
GCACCATGGGCCTTTAAACCATTTACAAAGGCGGGGAGATTGGTAAAGGTAGAAGCAATCTTAACTGCTACAGGAATCTTTATTAAGGAGGAGACCTCCTTCACTACATCTAAATACTCTTGTTCTATAGTATCGCTACTTTTATGAATATTTAGGGGTAAAGAGTAGATATTTAGCTCCAACCCATCTGCTCCAACTCCTTCAATCTCTTTGGCAAATGAGGTCCACTCACCGCCGGAGTAGCAGTTGATACTGGCAATTACAGGAATTTTTACTGCCGCTTTAATATTTGTGACCAATTCAAGATAGCGTGCAATAGAGTTTTGGCGCAAATAGTAGTGTAGGTAGTCTGCCGATTCGGGATAAAGTTGCGATTGGGTAGAGAGAAACTCTGCCTCGTTTGATATCTGCTCCTCAAAAAGTGATTTGACTACAACTGCACCCACCCCCGCCTCTTCAAACTCCTTTATTCTATTTATCTGTGCAGTAAGCCCGGAACTTGCGGCAATTATGGGTGAGCCAAGCTCCAAACCCATATATTTTACAGAAATATCTGCCATAACTATTTATTTATAATGTTGCTAAGATCTCTCTAAAGTTAACTATTTTGTCGATTATACCCCTCAGCTGCGAGATAGCCACCCTCTCCTGCTCCATTGAATCTCTATACCGTATTGTAACACTGTTATCTTCAATTGTTTGATAATCTACCGTTATACAAATAGGGGTTCCAATTGCATCTTGGCGGCGGTACCGTTTTCCAATACTCTCTTTTTCGTCGTATCGGCAGCTAAAATCCAATTTTAACGAATCGATAATCTCTTCTGCAATTTTAGGAAGCCCATCTCTCCTAACCAAAGGGAGAACTGCAACTTGAACCGGAGCCAAGAAGGGTGGCAATTTCAAAAGGGTACGCTCTTCGCCCCCCTCCAACTGCTCTACTTTGTATGCAGAAGAGAGTATTGCCAAAAAGAGTCTATCCAATCCAATAGAGGTTTCAACAACAAAAGGGATATAACTCTCATTGCGTTCGGGGCAGAAGTATTGCATTTTCTTCCCAGAAAAGTTCTGATGTTGTGCAAGATCGAAATCGGTACGGGAGTGGATCCCCTCCAACTCTTTAAAACCAAAGGGAAAGTTAAACTCTATATCTACCGCAGCATTTGCGTAGTGGGCCAATTTTTCGTGGTTGTGAAAACGGTAGTTCTCTTCTCCCAAACCTAAAGCCAAATGCCATTTCAATCTCTTCTCTTTCCAATACTCGTACCATTTGAGCTCTTCGCCCGGCTCTACAAAGAACTGCATCTCCATCTGCTCAAACTCACGCATCCTAAAGATAAATTGGCGGGCAACTATTTCGTTTCTAAAAGCTTTGCCAATTTGTGCTATTCCAAAAGGGATCTTCATCCTTCCACTCTTCTGTACATTTAGGAAGTTTACAAATATCCCTTGAGCCGTTTCGGGGCGAAGGTATATTTTTGTGCTCTCATTAGAAAGGCTCCCTATTTGAGTAGAAAACATAAGATTGAATTGGCGCACTTCGGTCCACTCTCTACTCCCCGAAATGGGGCAGACAATACCGCACTCCAAGATAAGCTCTCTTAAGGCCGTATAATCTTCGCTGTTGAGCGCCTCATTCATCTTGGTACGGGTCTCATTTATCTTGGCTGTTTGCCTCAACACATTGGGATTGGTCTCCCTAAACTGCTTTTGATCAAAGGAGTCTCCAAATCTTTTTCTTCCCTTTTCTACCTCCTTTTCAACTCTCTCCTCCAATTTGGCAATATACTCTTCCAAAAGTACATCGGCACGGTATCGCCTCTTTGAATCTTTGTTGTCTATAAGAGGGTCGTTAAAGGCCCCCACATGGCCCGAAGCTTCCCATATTTTAGGATGCATAAAGATAGCAGAATCGATCCCCACTATATTTTCGTTGAGCCGCACCATGGCATCCCACCAAAATCTTTTAATATTGTTCTTCAACTCTACCCCATGCTGGCCATAGTCGTACACAGCACCCAACCCGTCGTAGATCTCACTCGATTGAAAAATGTATCCATACTCTTTGGAATGTGCAATAATGGCTCTAAAAATCTGCTCTTCTCTCATTTCAATTTTGTTAAAAGCTCAAAAATAGCTCATTTTATATAAATTTAATAGTTTTGTATCTGATTTAATTTATACGAGAGAATTATGCGACAAATAATTACTGTTTTAATCGTGCTTTTAAGCTCCTCATTTCTATGGGCAGAAGAGGTTGTAAAGTGGAATTACAGCTCTCAAGAGCGAGAGGAGGGGGTAGTAGAGCTAATTTTTAAAGGAAAGATAGATAACGACTGGTATATCTACAGTTCAAAACGAATAGAGAACGGCCCTATGGCCACCTCGTTCGAAGTGGAAAAGAGTAGTGCATTTGAAACCGTTGCCCCTCTTAACGACTATACAAAAGCGCTCGAAAAACACGACCCCGCTTTTGGTTTAGATATCAAATATTTTTTGAATGAGGCACAATTTGTTTACACCATAAAAAGAAAAGAGAGTGGCCCTTTTACTGTTAAAGGGGAGCTGCAGTTTCAATCATGTAGTGGCGACGAATGTCTTATCAACTTTGTAGATGTAGATATTGCCATTCCTCCACTAACGAAAAAAGAGGGTGCAGAAGCTTTAGCCGCTACACAGGGCAACAAATCGCAACCTTTAGAGCCTATGGGTGCAACTGAGCAGGGTGTAGAAGCTGGGCAGAGCAGCGTAGCTGAGCAGGGTGCAGATAAAGAGAGAGCAACAGATAAAGGGATGCTGGGCTTTCTATTGGTTGCCATTGTGGCAGGTTTGGGAGGGGTCTTTACCCCCTGCGTCTTCCCTATGATTCCTATGACAGTTGGTTTCTTTTTGGGAAGTGGCGAAAATAGAGGTTCGGCAATTACCAAAGGGCTTATTTTTGGCCTCTCTGTTACTCTTATATATACAGCAGTGGGGGTAATTGTTGCACTTTTTCAAAGTACAGAGGCAACCGATATTATGGGTAGCCACTGGATTCCAAACCTACTCTTTGCTATTCTCTTTATAATATTTGCAATCTCTTTCTTTGGCGCTTTTGAGATTACTCTCCCTTCGGGTTTGGCAAATAAGGCCGATGCAAAGGCCGATAAAGGGGGATACATTGCTGCGTTTTTTGTAGCATTTGCTATGGTTATTGTCTCTTTCTCCTGTACCGGTCCATTTGTAGGCTCTATCTTGGCAGCGGCAGTAACGGGTGGATTGGCTATTAAGCCAATTTTGGGGATGGCATTTTTTGGAATGGCCTTCTCTGCTCCATTTGTACTCTTTTCACTCTTCCCCTCTCTAATGAAGAAGTTGCCAAAATCGGGTGGATGGCTCAATTCGGTTAAGGTTGTCTTTGCTTTTGTACTTCTGGGTTTCAGTATAAAATTCCTCTCTTCTGTAGATCTCTATTTTGGATGGGGAGTAATTTCAAGAGCCTTTGCAGTTTCGGTGTGGATTGTTTTATCGATACTTTTGGGACTCTATCTATTAGGGAAGCTTAGAACCCGTAACGACTCTCCGGTAGAGAGTGTAGGGGTCTTTCCTCTCTTTCTTGCAATAGCCTCATTTACATTTGCTATCTATCTCTTGCCGGGACTCTTTGGTGCTCCTTTAAACTCCCTTTCTGGACTTCTCCCTCCCCCCGACAGCTCTACCGCCCTCTTCGTAGGACAAGCATCTACAGGGGCAGAGCAGAGCGATAGTGGTATTACAACGGGATTATGTGGAGAAGCCCCCTATGCAACAGAGAAAAATAGGGTTCCCTACTCCCTCCCCTCATACTACACAATTGAAGATGCAATTGAGTGTGCAAAGGAGCAGAATAAACCTATATTACTCTCATTTAAAGCGGTAACCTGTAGTGTCTGTAAGGTGATGGAGAGTACGGTGTGGAGCGATCCCCAAGTGTTAAATCTTCTGGGAAATGAGGTGGTTTTGGCAACGCTCTATGTAGATGACAGAAGCGAACTCCCTTTAGAGGAGCAATTTACCTCTGCTCTAAATGGAAAGGTTGTAAATACATTGGGGAAGAAGCTTAGAGAGTATCAACTCACCCGTTTCAACACCTCTTCGCAACCCTTCTATGTTTTAATAGATCATAGCGAAAATGTTTTAGGTACTCCCATTGGCTCATGTAGCGTAGAGGAGTATATCAACTTTTTAAAGAGCGGAGTAGAGCAGTTTCATCTATAGGGTAGGGGTGTAGTTGCAACTTGCAGCTACACTCCTTTAGGAGCTCTTCTATACTCTTGCCTGTTGAGGGGTGAGTCAAATTTGGCGCTATCTCATTTAAGGGCACCAATACAAAGGCCCGTTCGGCTATATGGGGGTGTGGCAGAGTTAAAAATTGGCTCTCAATAACCTCTTTGCCATAGAGTAGAAGATCTATATCGATTGTGCGGGAGCTATACTCCTTTTGCGAAGTGGTCTTGTTTTGCAACGGGGCCTCGCCCTCTTTTGTAGGGGTGTTGCGCTCCCTTCCCAACTCTCTCTCTATTTTCAAAAGCTCCTGGAGCAGTTTGTGTGGCGCAAGGGTGCTGGAGATTGCCATTACAACATTTAAAAAATGTGGGACCTCGTGGGTAAAGCCCCAAGGTTCGCTTTCGTAGAAATTGGATAGCAATGGGGGAGAGGTTGAGAGCTCCCCTACCTTTGCAATAGCGGCCAAAAGGGAGGCCTCTCTATTGCCCAAATTGCCACCCAATGAGATATAGGCTCTTTTATCGGCTCCTTTATACACTTTTTGCGCCCTACTCACCTCCATAGATACTTTATTGAGCTGCTACATCATTCCCAGTTCAAAGAGCGCTTCGTCGCTCATTCGGCTCTTATCCCAGGGGGGTTCGAATGTTAGCTCAATTGCCACATCTTCGATGGTGGGAACCAACGATACGGCGTCATGTACATCTTCTAACAACTCATCTACCATTGGGCAGTTGGGCGAAGTTAGAGTCATCTTTATAAAAGCCTTATGATTCTCATCTACCCTAACTTCGTAGATAAGGCCCAAATCGTATATATTCACTGGAATTTCGGGGTCGTAAACCTGTTTTAACGACTGTACTATTTTCTTCTCTACACTCATAATAAAAATTCTTTTTGTTTGACTATAACAAAAGGGAAGATTCTATTTTTGTTGTTCTAATGTGCTATATGCCAAAGCATAGGCCTGTATTTTCTTAATCATAGAGAGGAGGCCGTTGGCTCTGGTGGGGCTAAGGTTCTCTTGTAGCCCTATCTCTTGTAGGAATGTAAGTTTAGAGCTTAAAATCTCTTGGGGAGTTCTCCCCGAAAATAGTCTCAACAATAACGAAATGATCCCTTTGGTTATAATAGCATCGCTATCGGCTCTAAACTCAAGAGTGCCGTTGTTGTAGGTGGCATCTAACCACACCCGGGATTGGCACCCTTTAATAAGATTTTCGTCTCGTTTGCCACTATCGGGAATTAGATTGAGAGAGCCTCCCAGTTCAATGAGATATTCATACTTTTCTAACCACTCATCAAATAAAGAAAACTCTTCAACTATCTCTTTTTCTACCTCTGCAACTGTCTTAATCATATATATTTAAATCAATTAATCAACTCAACATCTTTATAGCTCTCTTTAGGGACTCTATAAAAATTGAAGCCTCTTCAATTGTGTTGTAGTGCGCAAAAGAGGCGCGCAACATAGCCTCTACTCCAAAATGGTCCATTAGCGGTTCGCTGCACATTTGGCCAGATCTTAGTGCTACCCCCATCTTATCTACTATCATAGCTATATCGGAGGGGTGAACGCCCTCTACAACAAAGGAGAAGAGAGGAATCCTCTCTTTAGAGCTACCAAACAACTTTAGGTTGGGAATCTTTTGTAGCTCATTTAGAACATATTCAATAAGTTTATCTTCATATTTACTTAAAGCAACCTTATCAATCGATTCTAAGAACTCTATCGCTTTGGCCAAAGAGGCTCCACCAATAAAATTGGGTGTACCCGCCTCAAATTTTAAAGGAGGTGGGGCATAGGTTGTCTTTTTAAAAGTTACCCTATCTACCATATCGCCTCCGCCCATAAAGGGGGGAATCTTCTCTAAAAGAGTGCGTTTGCCATAAAGTACCCCAATACCGGTGGCTCCATACATCTTATGTCCCGAAAATGCTAAAAAGTCGCAATCGAGCTTCTGAACATCTATCTCTCTGTGATGAATACTCTGGGCAGCATCTATCACCACCACAACTCCCCGCTCTTTAGCTAAGGCAATCAGCTCCTCTATGGGGTTTACCAAACCTAAAATATTGGAAATGTGTGCAACAGAGATAATTTTAACCCCTTCATCTAAGAGTTGAGGGAGTTTATGCATCTCCCAATTACCGCTACTATCTATAGGTAGAATTTTTAAGTTGGCTCCCAATCTCTCACACGCCATCTGCCAAGGGACAATATTGGAGTGGTGTTCTGCTCCCGAAATCAAAATAGAGTCGCCCTTTTTTAATATGGTAGGGGCTAAAGAGTAGGCCAACAAGTTGATAGAGGCGGTAGTTCCAGAGGTAAATATTATCTCTTCCCGCTCTTTTGCATTGATAAAATGGGCTATTTTATCTCTTGCCTCTTCGTAAAGGGCAGTAGATTGGCCACTTAAAGAGTGTACTGCTCTATGTATATTGCCATTTATACGAGAGTTCATAAGGTTTGTTAGCGATAGAACCGATTGTGGTTTTTGTGAGGTGGCAGCATTGTCTAAATAGACTAAAGGTTTGCCATTTACCTGCTGCTGTAATGCAGGAAACTCTTTACGAATCTCTACTATATAGTGCTCTAAATTCATCATATAAAGTTATACTCCACAAACTTAAGAAAAACAATTGCCCATTATACGATAAAAACATAAATTTGTCTAAATTGTTTAGAAAGAAATTTTAAGATGTTTGACTACATTTCGGGAGAGATTGTTTCACTCCACCCAACCGAGTTGACCTTAGATAATTGTGGGATTGGCTATAAGATTTTAATCACACTAAATGGTTACTCTAAACTAAGCCTCAATAGTAATGTAAAACTCTATATCTACCACCATCTAAGAGAGAATATAGAGCTGCTTTACGGCTTTATTGAGGAGGAAGAGAGAAAGATTTTCACACACCTTAATGAAGTTTCGGGAATAGGGCCAAATACTGCTCGCATGATGCTCTCCTCTATGAGTAGCGACGAGCTTATAGGGGCAATTGCAGCAGGCGATGTAAATAAGTTAAAGAGCATTAAGGGTATTGGACTCAAAACAGCACAGCGGCTATTGATTGAGCTTAAAGATAAAATTGGTAAAGAGATTGCCTCTACCTCTAAAGGAACTCCAATTGTAGATAGTTCAGTGCTTTCACAAGCTTGGGAGGAGGCACACTCCGCTTTAGTGCTATTGGGCTTTGGCAAATCAAATGTAGAACGGGTCTTAAACAAACTTCTTAGAGAACAAAGCGATTACTCTGTAGAAGAGCTAATTAAGCGCGCATTAAAAGAGCTTTAGAATTATCGATATTTTTTAATAGATTTGTAAGGCGAAATTTTAAACTATTAAATATATTTAACCAATTAAAGATGAATATTCCTGTAGATCTTAAGTATTCGGCCGACCACGAGTGGGTAAAGGTTGAAGAGGGGAGCAACATTGCTCTGATAGGTATTACCGATTTTGCCCAAAGTGAACTTGGCGATATTGTGTTTGTTGATATACAAACTGAAGGCGAAACTCTCTCTAAAGGAGAGGTGTTTGGTGCTGTTGAAGCTGTTAAAACGGTGGCCGACACGATTTTACCTCTATCGGGAAAAGTTGTAGAGGTTAATGAGGAGTTGGAATCTGCCCCTGAACTTGTTAATAGCGACCCCTATGGTGCCGCTTGGATGATTAAATTGGAGATGAGCGACCCTTCGGAGTTGGATAGCTTAATGAGTGCCGAAGAGTATCGAGCTTTCATATAGTACACTCTACCTACCTCATTTAACCTGCAGCTATGAGTTGCAGGTTTTTTTATCTATTTTGTCTTCAATTAAGCTGCAACTATATGAGACACTCTTTTGGAAGCGACAACCACGCACCGGTGGCTCCACAAATTCTAAATGCTATAATAGAGGCCAATAACGGATTTGCCGTTGCATATGGCAGCGACACTCTTACCCACCATGCAGAGAGACTTTTTCAAAATCTTTTCAAATGTGACGCTACACCTCTTTTTCTACTTAACGGAACAGGAGCAAATGTATTGGCTCTGAGTGGATTTTCAAAAAGCTACTACTCAATTTTAACTCCCCAAACTGCCCATATTAATGTAGATGAGTGTGGAGCAGTAGAGAAGTTTACAGGGTGTAAGATTGTACCGTTGCCTCATAAAAATGGAAAGGTATCACTCCATACTGTTGCCAACTCTTTTGAAGGGCTCGGTTTTCAACACAGCTCGCAGCCTCTAATTCTCTCTATCTCCCAGCCCACAGAATTGGGCACACTCTATACTCCTCAAGAAATAAGAGAGTTAGCTCAACTAATGCACTCCTATGGAGGATTTTTACATATAGATGGAGCGAGAATCTCAAATGCAGCAGCAGCTCTCAATTTAGAGATACCGCAATTTACAAGTGAGTGTGGGGTAGACTCTCTCTCCTTTGGTGGTACCAAAAATGGTTTAATGATGGGGGAGGCTGTACTGCTCTTTGATAAGAGAGTAGAGGAGGAGTTGAAGTTTTACAGAAAACAGGCAACCCAACTTCTCTCTAAACAGCGCTTTATTGCTGCACAATTTATTGCCTACCTTAAAGAGGATCTTCACCTCAAGCTTGCAGGAGATGCCAATAGGATGGCGCTCTATCTAAAAGAGCTTTTAGAGGCCAATGTTCCACAAGTAACAATTACACAACCTGTTGAAACTAACGCAGTTTTTGCAACTATTCCTCCACAAATCATAGAGCCATTAATGGAGAGGCACCACTTCTACATTTGGAACAGTAAGAGCAACGAGGTTAGGTGGGTCTGCTCCTATGCAACACAAAAAGAGGATATAGAGCATTTTGTAAAAGATATAAAAGATTTAATATCTTTAACTCACTAAAAATATAAGAGCTATGGAGGTAACTAGAACATTTGATATTTTAGAGCAGCTGCTTCAGAAATATCCTAAAGATGACATACTTAGTAGAAAAGTAGATGGGAAATGGGTAAAATATTCACATCAAGAATATTACAACTACTCCCATCTGATGGCCTACGCTTTTTTACAGCTTGGGTTCAATAAAGGAGATAAAGTTATAGCAATAAGTGCCAATAGACCGGAGTGGAACTTTACCGATATGGGGCTAACACTTGCAGAGATGGTCTTCGTTCCTGTCTATTCAACCTTGAGCAATCAAGATTATCTTCATATTATAGAGCATAGCGACGCTAAGGCAATCTTTCTTGGAAGTGCGCAACTTGCAAAGAAAATTGCACCATTGGCAGCTAAAATTGAGAGAGAGATAAAGCTCTTTACCTACGACAAGGTTGATGGATATAGCTCTATAGACGAACTCTATAAGCTTGGAGAGGAGGCTGACCCCTCTATAAAAAATTTGGTAGAAGAGAATAAGCAGCTTATCCCCGATAGTACAGTAGCAACAATTATATATACCTCCGGAACAACAGGCACCCCAAAAGGGGTAATGTTGTCTCACAGAAATTTGGTATCTAATTTTATAGGTACAGCAAATCAACAGATTCGTGATTATAGACATAAGATGCTTAGTTTCTTACCTTTATGTCATAGCTACGAAAGAGGAATGAACTACAATTATCAATATTTGGGAATTAGCACCTACTATGCAGAGAGTCTTGGTACTATAGCATCCGATCTTGCCTCCTCTAAAGCAGATGGCTTCTGCTCTGTTCCAAGAGTATTGGAGATGATGTTTACAAAGTTAGAGGCGGCAGGCAAGGATCTTAAAGGTATAAAGAGGGCTATCTATAAGTGGGCATTCACTATAGCTACCAAATATGACTATACCAAAAAGGGAGTGTTCCATAAACTTACATATTGGCTGGCCGACAAATTGGTATATAGCAAATGGAGAGAGAAGCTTGGAGGAAAAGAGATGTTGATTGTATCGGGGGGCTCTTCAATCCAGGCAAAAATTGTGCGCCTCTTTACAGCTGCCAAAATGTATATTTTTGAAGGGTATGGGATGACCGAAACTTCGCCTGTTATAGCTGTAAATAATCCAAAAGAGATGATTATTAAGATTGGAACAGTAGGGAAGGCGATTGAGGGGACAGAGCTGCGAATTGCCGACGATGGAGAAATTTTAACTCGTGGCCCCCATGTAATGTTGGGCTACTACAAAGATCCGGAGTACACCAAAGAGATTATAGACGAAGAGGGTTGGCTCCATACCGGAGATATTGGTGTTATGGAAGATGAAATTTTTCTTAAGATAACCGATAGAAAGAAGGAGATATTCAAACTCTCGAACGGAAAATATATAGCGCCTCAAGTGCTTGAAAATAAACTTAAAGAGTCTTCCTATATAGAGAACTGTATGGTTGTAGGAGAGAATGAAAAATTTGCCTCTGCACTTATAATACCCGATTTTAATAGATTGGAGAGTTGGGCCAAAAAAGAGAAGATAGAGTTCTCCAACCATCAGGAGCTTATAGCAGAGAAGGGAGCAATAGAGAAGGTAAATAAAGAGATAGAGAAGATAAACAAGGGGTTGGCGCCACACGAACAGATTAAGCGGGCCAGGCTCATTGACGACGAGTGGACCCCTTTAAACGATATGCTGTCGCAAACATTGAAGCTTAAGAGGCACAATGTATATAAGAGATATCACAACACTATAAATGAGATCTTCAAACACGATATAGAGTAGTAGTGGGCCCTATAGCTATAAAGATAGAGTAGATTGCAGATAATAAGAGAGTTAGACCATAACGATAGAGTTTCTGTTGAACAAATATGGAGAGAGTGCTTTACTACCGACACTCTCTATATTAACAATTTTGTAAACTCTATCTTTCCATTTTCAAAAACATTTGGACTATTTGATAGAGGAGAGAAGAGGGCGCTCTCTATAGCCTCACTGCTTCCATCCTACATTATATTAAAGGGTGGAGAGGGGTGCCAAAGGGTAAAAGGGGGCTATCTATATGGTGTTGGAACTCTATTGGCAGAGCGAGGCAACAGATACTCCAAGGCGGTAATTGAAGAGATTTTTAACTACGCCTTTAGAGAGCAATATAGATATATAGTTGCAAAGCCCGCAACAGAAGAGCTCTACTCACTATATGAAAAGCTCACATTTACAACCACACTCTATAGTCAAAGGGTAATAGTTGAAAAGAGAGATATTAAAGAGAGCACCCAGATAGGGTGGGAAGCAGATAGCTTAACAGCAGAAAGGTACTTTGAGTTAAGAGAAGAGAGCAGTTACGGAACGCATATTCTTTGGGAGAGGGAGCTGCTTGAGTATGCCCTTGGGGAAGCCAAATATAGAGGGGGAAATTATGGAGTTTTGAAAGTAGAGGGTAAAAGAGAGATCTACTACTGCTACTACAGAGAAGGGAATCAAATAGAGGTGGTAGACCACAATGCTGTTGAGGAGTGTGAAATAGATAGACTCTTGTACAATGTTTTAAAAGAGTGTGAAAAGTCTAAAATCAACAACCAATCAATTGAAGGGATAGTATTGGAGCTCCCTCTCTCTAACACTATCGCCAAGTACAACAGTGCTCAAATAGTAAGAAACTCACTCATTAAAAGGGTAGGGGAGAGTAGTGGCGATATGGAGATAGTTGATAAGATGATGATCTCGCTCCCAGTTGAATAAATCTATTGCGCCGGAGCCATAGGTAGCGCATTAGAAAGTAAAATCAGCGTCCAAAATAGAGAATCAAAACAGCAATATCGGCAGGCGAAACTCCAGGGATCCTTGAGGCTTGCGAAATAGTAGTGGGTCTATGGCTCATTAATTTCTCTTTAGACTCATTTGAGAGAGAGGCAACTCTCCTGTAATTGAAATTTTCGGGAATCTCCATCTCTTCAAGGCGTAGAAGTTTGTCGGCAGCTTTTCGCTCCCGTTCAATATAGCCTTGATATTTTATTGATATCTCTACACTCTCCAATATCTCTCTTCTAAAAGAGGAAGATAGAAGCAAATATTCACTCTCGCTTGTAAATCTGAATGCAGAATCACCAAAATAGGGTAATATATCTACCTTTGAGAGTGCCGGTTCGCTATCAAATGTTTCTCGTGGAACATATGGGAGGAGATGTTCCAAGATAATTGAGGGCCTTTTGAGAAGATCGCTGAATCTGCGAGGCTGATCGATTAATGATTCGCCGATAGAGTGTAGAAAAGGATTGATTTGAGAAGGAGATATATTGGTTTTGGTTAGATAATTATGCAGGGAGTCTCTTCTCTCATATTTTTTAACCATTGTTTGGTATCTCTCATCCGATGCCAAGCCAATAGAGTGGGAGAGGTGGGTCAATCTGGAGTCGGCATTGTCTTGCCTCAATAAAATTCTATATTCTGCTCTTGAAGTGAAGAGGCGATAGGGCTCATCAACCCCTTTAGTTACCAAATCATCTATTAAAACCCCAATATAGGCTTGATCTCTTTTAAGAGTGAACGGCTCTCTCTCTTTTATAGAGTTAAAAGCATTGATTGCAGCTATTAAACCTTGTGCCGCAGCCTCTTCATAACCGGTTGTTCCATTAACTTGTCCTGCAAAATAGAGATTTGGTATTATTTTACTCTCTAAGGTATGGTTAAGCTGAGTGGGTGGAAAATAGTCGTACTCAACAGCATAGGCTGGCCTATATATAGCAACTCTTTCAAATCCGGAAATCTCTTTAAGTGCTCTCATTTGTACTTCAAATGGAAGAGATGAGGAGAAGCCTTGTAAATAGTACTCATTAGTACTCCACCCTTCGGGCTCTAAAAAGAGTTGATGCGAATCTTTGCCTGCAAAACTCTTTAGTTTATCTTCTATACTGGGGCAATATCTTGGACCTAAACCAGTGATTTTACCCGAAAATAGAGGCGATTGGCTGAAAGAGTCCTCTAAGATTCTGTGTACAATTTTATTGGTATGACCAATATAACATACCTTCTCTTTATGTCCCAACTGAAGAGGGGAGAGGCGATTGAGATAAGAGAATCGGCGAGGCGAATGGTCGCCATGTTGTGGTTCCAATTTTGAGAGATCGATTGAGCGAATATCAACTCTGGGGGGAGTACCTGTCTTCATTCTATCTACCACAATTCCCTCTCTCTTTAAGCTTTCGCTTAAGCCGTAAGATGAGGGTTCGCCAACTCTCCCCCCTTGCCCTACTTTATCGCCTATAAAGAGTGCTCCATTTAGAAATGTTCCTGCTGTTAAAATAACCTTCTTACCATAAAAGGTAGCGCCTAAGGAGGTAGAAACACCTGTAACACCGCTACTTGAGAATATAAAATCTGATACACTATCTTGCCAGAGAGAGAGATTTGGAGTTCTCTCTAAAAGGTAACGCCAATTGAACGAAAAATGGACTCTATCACATTGTGCTCGCGGGCTCCACATTGCAGGGCCTTTGGAGCTGTTGAGCATTCTAAATTGAATGGTAGAGGCATCGGTAATAAGAGCAGAAGCACCACCTAAAGCATCTATCTCTCTAACAACTTGGCCTTTAGCCACACCGCCCATAGATGGGTTACAGCTCATTTGGGCAATTTTATTCAAATCCATAGTTATTAAAAGGGTGTTGGCACCTAAGGTTGCTGCGACATAGGCAGCCTCGCAACCGGCATGACCAGCACCTATAACTATGATATCGAATTGATTGGACATAAAATTACTCAATAGGAAATTTTTGGATTAGGCTCTTTAAAGGGGGGTAAAGAAGAAGAGCGCGGTTTTCGGCACTTCGCATCTTCTTTATCTCTTCTGTAGTGGAGTCGTCAAATGAGAGAAGATGTAAAACCCCATGGGCAATAACTCTATGTAACTCAATAATAAAATGGCTATTAAACTCTTTGGCGTTTCTCTTGACACAATCTACCCCTATGTATAGATCACCCGAAAGAATAGAGCCTACGCTATAGTTAAAGGTTATGATATCGGTTGCCCCTTTATGGTTAAGGGCATCATGGTTGAGTTGAGAGATAAATAGATCATCTGTAAAAATGATGTTTATGTGACCAATCTCAAAAGGAGAAGAGGCAAATTGAGCTCCCTCTACAATAGATTGGATCCACTCTCTACATTTAATTTTGTTAGGAAATCTAAAGTTGGTATTGATATTGTTGTAAGTGATCATAGGGCTGTTAAAGAGGCACAAAATTACTAAAAAAGTAGTTTAATCGGTTATAAAAGAGAAAGAGTTGAATTGATACTACTTTTCTATCTATATTTGTAGAGGAATAAATTATTTAAATAGAGAGGCGATATGTCTAAAATTTCAGTTATTGGCGCCGGAAATGTAGGTGCAACTTGTGTAAATAGTATAGCAACAATGGAGTTTGCAAAGGAGATTGTGCTGTTGGATATAAAGGAGGGGTTGGCAGAAGGTAAAGTGATGGATATAATGCAAACTGCACATCTATACGACAACTTTCCCAAAATTAGCGGGGTAACTCAAGATTATGAAGCAACAAAAGATTCCGATATAGTTGTTGTTACATCGGGAATTCCCCGCAAACCGGGCATGACAAGAGAGGAGCTTATTGGAACCAATGCAAAAATTGTCTCATCTGTGGTGGAGAGTGCATTACAATATTCCCCAAAAGCCTATTTGATTATAGTATCCAACCCCATGGACACAATGGCCTACTTGACAGTAAAGAAGTTTGGACTTCCAAAAAATAGAGTGATTGGAATGGGAGGGATTTTAGATAGCAGTAGGTTTACATACTACTTGAGTGAAGCGCTGCAGGCAGACCCAAAAGAGGTTAAAGGGTGGGTGATTGGCGGGCACGGCGATACTACCATGATTCCTTTAAGCCGCTTGGCCTCTTATAAGGGAGAGATGGTTGAAAAGCTGCTCGATAAAGAGCAAATTGAAAGAGTAGTCTCTAACACTATGGTAGGGGGAGCCACATTAACCAAGTTGCTTGGAACTTCGGCGTGGTACGCACCCGGTGCATCGGTAGCGGCTCTCGCTAAAGCTATTGTAAATGACGAAAATAGAATTTATACCTGTAGTGTTCTATTGGAGGGAGAGTATGGCCACAGCAACCTAAATATTGGAGTGCCGGTTGTGATAAATAAAAATGGATGGGAGAGGGTTATAGATTTTAACCTAAATGAAAAGGAGCAGGAGCTCTTCGATAAGAGTGCAGAAGCTGTTAAAACAACCAATAAGGTGCTTTGGGAGAGTGCTATTTTAAAGTAGTTCCCATTGAACTTTTGAAATAATAAATAATTTCTCATCTTTGCGGTAGGAATGGGGTATTAGCTCAGTTGGCTAGAGCGCTTGCATGGCATGCAAGAGGTCATCGGTTCGACTCCGATATGCTCCACTTAAAATTTTAATAGCAGCCACTTGCTATTTTAATGATTTTGTGCTATATTTATCAACTAAATTTAATTGAGAAAAATTGGCCATGGAAGTTAAAAAGTCGCCAAAGGCAAATCTTGAAAAGAAAAGGGGACTTTTCCTATTGATCGGAATTGTTGCATCGTTACTTATTGTTTTAGTTGCAATCGAGTATAGATCATATGAGAAGAAATTAGTTGAACTTAAAGGAACAGAGATGATTTTGGAAGATGAGTTCACCCCTATCACAAGAGAGACCCCTCCACCTCCACCAGAGATGCCAAAAATACCGGTTGTTTCAGACGAGTTCGTTATTGTAGACGACGATGTTAAAATTGATACCGAACTTTTCATCAATACCGAAGACGATAAAGCGTTAGGAGTAGAGATTAGGGATTATGTAGTGGGTAAAAAGGAGGAGGAGATTATTGAAGAGGACATTCCCTATGTATTGGTAGAGGAAAAACCGAAGTTTATGGGTGGTGACGACTCAAATTTTACAAATTGGGTTCGTTCCAAAATTGTCTACCCCGAAATTGCAAAAGAGAATGGAGTACAAGGTAGGGTTACTTTGGAATTTAGAGTAAATACCGACGGCTCTGTTAGTAATGTTAGGGTTTTAAGGGGAGTCGATCCCTCATTAGACAAAGAGGCGGTAAGGGTTGTCTCATCTTCTCCCAAATGGGAACCGGGGCGCCAGAGAAATAAACCTGTTAGGGTTGTTTACACTTTCCCCGTTATTTTCCAACTACGATAGAGTAGTAGAAAAATTTAAAAGAGAGTGCCCCAAATTGATGAGCACTCTTTTTTTATTTCATATTAGAAATAGAGTGAATGGGTAAAGTTGTATTGGTTGGTGTGGAGCGGGCAGAAGAGAGTGCCGGTAAGGTAGAGGAGTACTTAGACGAATTGGAGTTTCTTTCGGAAACAGTTGGACTCAAGAGTATAAAAAGATTTACTCAAAAATTGGATAGGGTCAATCCAAGAAGTTTTGTAGGGCGCGGCAAGTTAGAGGAGATAGCTCAATTTGTAGAGGGAAAAGAGATTGAATTGGTAGTTTTTGACGATGAGCTCTCACCAACGCAGCAGCGTAATATTGAGGCAGAGCTCAAGTGTAGAGTAATCGATAGAACTTCACTTATTTTAGATATTTTTGCTCTTAGAGCGAAGAGCGCTTATGCAATCACACAGGTAGAGTTGGCTCAATATCAATATCTTTTACCTCGATTAGCAGGTATGTGGACCCACCTTGAGAGGCAGAAAGGGGGAATTGGTCTAAGAGGCCCGGGAGAGAGGCAGATAGAGACCGACCGTAGAATAATTTTAGATAAAATCACAAAGTTAAAAGAGAGATTGGGGCAGATAGATAGGCAGATGGCAACTCAAAGGGGGAATAGAGGGTCATTTATTAGGGTAGCCTTGGTTGGCTATACAAATGTAGGGAAAAGTACGGTAATGAATCTCCTTGCCAAGAGTGAACTTTTTGCCGAAAATAAACTCTTTGCAACATTAGATACAACTATTAGAAAAGTGGTAATAGAGAATTTGCCCTTTCTCTTAAGCGATACAGTTGGGTTCATAAGAAAGTTGCCACACCAATTGGTAGAATCTTTTAAGAGTACTTTAGATGAGGTTCGCGAATCTGATCTTCTTTTACATGTTGTAGATGTTTCACACCCAAATTTTGAAGAGCAGATAAAGGTTGTAAAGAGTACATTGAATGAGATAGGGGCAAAAAATAAACCTCAACTACTTATATTCAATAAGATAGATAAATATCGCTTTTTTAACCCAGACCCATACGATTTTGAAGCAACAGGGAACGAAATTGCAAATCTTGAAGAGCTTAAAAGAAGTTGGATGGGTAAAAGCAGTAATGAAACTATCTTTATTTCGGCTCTCGATAAAACTAATATAGAGGAGTTAAAAGAGAAGCTCTACACAATTGTAGCAGAGCTTCACTCTTTAAGGTATCCTTATAACGATTTTCTTTGGGAGAAATTGGATTAATTCTCCTTTGATCTTTTAGACTAATTCTCTTTAGCTCTCTTGATAATCTCTACCACCTTCTCTACAGGAAGGGCTTTTACCCTCTTTCCATTAAAACCGGTAGTGGTTTTAGCGGTAAATAGGGCATTTATAAGCGCCTCTTCTGTTGCCTCTATGGTTGCTAAGAAAAGAGGCGACATTGAGTCGTTATGGAGCCCTACAGGGGTATATAAGGGGGTAGAAGAGTCTATCAGGTTGCCGGGATAGACCGAGAGTGCAATTATATAGTCGCCACTTCCGTTTGTAGCTATACTGCCGGTTTTGGCAAGCCCCATAAAGGCTCTTTTGGCAACCCTTTGAAGATTACGAGAGTCGATAGGGGCATCGGTAATAACAACAATCATACAGGAGCCGTCGCTATCGGGGTAGGAGGAGAGATCATTTTTGAAGTTATGGTTACCTAAGAGCTTGCCTATAGGAACTCCTGCAATTTCGAGTACACCGCCATAGTTTGACTGTACCAACACTCCAACACTATATCCTCCCAAAGAGGGGGGAAGTACCCTGGAAGAGGTGCCAATACCTCCTTTATAGCCAAAGCTTATAGTACCTGTGCCGGCTCCTACACACCCTTCTGCTACAGCACCATCTTTTGCACTGTAAATAGCATCCAAAACATCCGATTCGGTAACTACACGGGCCCTTATATCATTTAATTTGCCATCGTTGGTCTCTCCTACAACTCCATTTATAGAGCGAAGTTGGGAGTTCCCTTTTTGAGAAAGAGTGTATGTTATAAGAGCATTAAGGGCAGGAGCAACGCTAAGTGTATTGGTTAGAATAATGGGTGTTTCTATATTGCCAAGCTCCATAACTTGAGAGAGTCCTGCCAATTTTCCAAAACCATTTGCAACAAATATTGAGGCGGGAACCTTCTGCTGGAAGAGATTGCCGGAGTGTGGAATAATAGCCGTTACTCCGGTTCTTATATCATTGCCTTTGATAATAGTTTTATGGCCAACTTTAACGCCTGGTACATCGGTAATTGCGTTGTTTTTACCGGTATGGAAAACTCCAATAGAGATTCCATAATCTCTTAATCTACCTTGGGAAAAGGTGGTTGAAGAGTGAGCCATAAAGAGTAGCAAAAAAATTAAAATAAAAGGGTACCCTTTTCTCATACTATCATGCATCGTTAATCTCGAATGGTTAATCTTGCAGTTTAGCCTTTACAAACTCGCGATTTAGGCGTGCAATATGGGTGATTGAGATCTTCTTGGGGCACTCCATCTCGCAAGCTTTTGTGTTGGTACATGCGCCAAAGCCCAACTCATCCATTTTGGCCAACATAGATTTTACTCTTCTTGCTGCCTCTATCTTCCCTTGAGGTAGAAGAGCAAGAGAACTTACTCGAGCAGAGACAAAGAGCATTGCAGAGCCATTTTTACAGGTAGCAACGCAGGCACCGCAGCCTATGCAGGAGGCGGCATCCATACTTTCGTCTACTCTCTCTTTGGGTATTGGAATTGCATTACCGTCGGGGATTCCCGAACTGTGGATAGAGATATAGCCACCCGCTTGTAAAATTTTATCTAATGCATTTCTATCTACCACCAAATCTTTAATTACTGGGAAACCTGCCGAACGCCAAGGTTCAATAGTTATAGTTTCACCATCTTTAAACATTCTCATGTGTAGTTGGCAGGTGGTTATTTCGTCGTCGGGGCCGTGGGCTCTTCCATTTATATAGAGTGCACACATACCACAAATTCCCTCTCTACAGTCGTGATCGAAAGCAACAGGGCCATCGCCTTTGCACCCTTTGTTTACAGCAATGGGATCTATAGACTCTCTTACCAACTGATCGTTAAGGAGATCTAACATCTCTAAGAAAGAGGAGTCGGGAGAGATTCCTTTTAGTGAATATGTTGCGAAGTGGCCTTTGGCCTTGGCATTTTTTTGACGCCAAACTCTTATTGTGAAATCCATATGTGAAAAATTAATCTTTATAATTCCTGCTATCCAATTTTACATTCTCGAAGGTGAGATGCTCTTTGTGGTAAATAGGGTCGTTTTTGTCGCCCGTATACTCCCAACAGCTCACATATGAGAAATTTTCGTCGTCGCGCTTAGTTTCGCCATCTTCGGTTTGGCTCTCCTCCCTAAAGTGGCCACCACAAGACTCTTTTCTAAGGAGGGCATCTTTTGCCATCAACTCCCCTATTTCAAGATAGTCCGAAACTTTTAATGCTTTTTCTAACTCTTGGTTAAATTCGCCGGCACTGTCGGGAATATAAAGATTGCTCCAGAAAAGCTCTTTCAACTTTTTAATCTCTTCTATAGCTTTGGTTAATCCCGCTTCGTTACGAGACATCCCAACATACTCCCACATAATATTACCCAATTTCTTATGAATATGATCTACAGGCTCTTTACCTTTTATAGAGAGTAGTTTTTCAATTTTATCATTAATTGCTTTTTCTGCCTCGTCGAAAGCTTTATGCGAAGTATCTATAAATGGAGTTTGAATCTGTTTGGCCAAATAGTCGCCAATTGTGTAGGGGATAATAAAATAGCCATCTGCCAAACCCTGCATAAGGGCCGATGCTCCCAATCTGTTTCCTCCGTGATCGCTAAAATTGGCCTCCCCTAAAGCATACAAACCGGGTACTGTAGTCTGTAGATTGTAATCTACCCATAAACCACCCATAGTGTAGTGGATTGCAGGATAGATCATCATTGGCTCCTTATAGGGATTTACTCCGGTAATCTTCTCATACATCTGAAAAACATTACCATAACGCTCCTGGATAGCTTTTTTACCCAATCTTTCTAAAGCCGTTTTAATATCTAAATAGACAGCCAATCCGCTTTCATTTACACCAAAACCAGCATCGCAACGCTCTTTGGCTGCACGCGAAGCAACATCACGCGGAACTAAATTGCCAAATGCAGGATATCTTCTCTCTAAGTAGTAGTCGCGATCCTCTTCTGGAATTTGAGACCCTTTTAAAACTCCTTTTCTCAACTTCTCTACATCTTCTCTCTTTTTAGGAACCCAAATACGGCTGTCGTTTCTAAGAGATTCGCTCATAAGGGTAAGCTTGGATTGATGCTCTCCCTGAACAGGAATACAGGTTGGGTGAATTTGAGCAAATGAAGGATTACCAAAGAAAGCTCCCTTTTTATAACATTGCCAAATTGCCGAACCGTTACTATGCATAGCATTGGTAGAGAGGAAGAAAACATTGCCATACCCGCCGGTAGCAATAACTACTGCATGAGCTCCGTGCCGCTCAATTTGACCGGTTACCAAATTGCGGGTTATTATACCCTTTGCATGGCCATCTATAAGAACAACATCCAACATCTCCCTACGGTTGTAGGATTTGACATTTCCCTCGTTGATTTGTCTATTGAGCGCCCCATAGGCACCCAAAAGTAGCTGTTGACCGGTTTGGCCACGGGCATAAAAGGTTCTACTTACAAGAGACCCACCAAAAGAGCGGTTATCCAACAATCCACCATATTCACGGGCAAATGGAACGCCTTGAGCAACACAAAGGTCAATGATTAAATTACTAACCTCTGCCAATCTGTAAACATTGGCCTCTCTACTTCTGTAGTCGCCACCTTTAACGGTATCTTGGAATAATCTCTTGACAGAGTCGTTGTCGTTGGTGTAATTTTTTGCTGCATTAATTCCCCCTTGAGCAGCAATAGAGTGAGCTCTTCTGGGAGAGTCATTGATACAGAAATTCTTAACATTATAGCCCAATTCGGCCAATGCGGCAGCTGCAGAAGCTCCGGCCAATCCTGTACCTACAACAATTACTTCTAACTTTCGCTTATTGGCAGGACTGACAACTCTGATTTCAGATTTATGCTTCGACCATTTTTCAACCAAAGGACCATCTGGAATCTTTGAATTTAATTTGTTGGACATCTCCTAAATATTATTAAAATTTATACAAAATTATCTCTTTAAACTATTAATTACAATTAATAAGCAAAAGATAAGCCATATTATAAAAAAAATTGGGAACTTTTAAAAGAGTGAAGAGTTTTCGAAACTCTCTTTTGAAAAACCTAAGTGTCTATAAGCTAAGTCAGTTACCTCTCTACCTCTTGGGGTTCGTTGTATAAATCCCTCTTTTATAAGAAAAGGTTCATAAACCTCTTCAATTGTCCCTACATCTTCGCTTACAGCTGTAGCAATTGTAGAAATCCCTACAGGCCCCCCCTTAAATTTGGTAATTACTGTGGTCAATATCTTATTATCCATAGAGTCTAACCCTCTTTTATCTATATTTAGAGCCTCTAAGGCGTAAAGTGTAATTTTTTCATCTATAGAACCGCTACCCTTTACTTGAGCAAAATCTCGAACCCTTCTCAGTAGAGCATTTGCAATTCTGGGAGTACCTCTACTTCTTCGGGAAATCTCTTTTGCAGCGGAATCATCTATCTCTACACCTAAAATTGAAGCACTCCTTTTAAGGATAGTGAATAGTGTAGATGAGTCGTAATATTGAAGATGAGATTGAATTCCAAATCGAGCTCTAAGTGGCGATGTTATTAAACCACTTCTTGTTGTTGCTCCAATAAGTGTAAAAGGATTTAAAGAGATCTGAACCGATCTTGCACCAGGCCCTTTATCTATCATCAAATCAATGGAGTAATCTTCCATGGCAGAGTAGAGATACTCCTCTACAACGGGCGATAACCTGTGAATCTCATCTATAAAAAGGACATCGTATCTCTCTAAAGAGGTTAAAAGGCCGGCCAAATCGCCAGGTTTATCCAATACCGGCCCCGAAGTAATTTTAAGGTCAACCCCCAATTCGTTTGCAACAATATGGGCTAAAGTGGTTTTTCCTAATCCCGGGGGGCCGTGTAGTAGTAGATGGTCTAAAGATTCACTACGCATTTTTGCAGCTTCTACAAAAATTTTAAGATTCTCTATTATTTTATCTTGTCCCGAAAATTGAGAGAAATTATGGGGTCTTATTTTACCTTCAAAATCTTTGTCGTACACCTCTTTGGTATCTCTTGGGTCAAACTGCGTCATACGAAATTAACACTTTAATTATATACAAATATATCTTTAATATTTAAATATGAATTGATATATATTATGGTTTGTAGATAAGTTGAGAACTTTAGTTATTAATAGTTATAAGTATAAATCCCATACTTATTAACATTTTATTAAGAATTTGGAGCTATATTAAACCCATTGGATTAGTTGCAGTTACTATTTAATTGCAATAGATATTAAGAGTAGTTAATAGCTTTTTAAAAAAGTTGTAAAGAGAAAAGTGTCTGAATAAACTCTTAATATCTATTAATAAAAAGAGCACCAATAGTATTGTAATAGTTGGCTATTTTTCTATATGTAAAACTAAACGACAATTTATAATTAACTTTTTAAAAGATTTCAACACTCATTAGTTAATAATGGTATAACTTTGTTCCGTAATTATGGAGCAAATTAAAATTTTAAACTCTCTCTTCTCTTCGGACTCTTTAGATAAGATCTCCGGCATTTTAAATAGTGGTAAAAAAGGGCTCTTTCCACTTTATGGATTAAACGGCTCTTCTAAAAACTTCCTTATTGCCCTAATGGCAACTAAAGGTATCCATTTTATTATTGCCAAGAGTAGAGACGAAGCGCAAAAGCAGATATCCGATTTAGAGAAATTGGTTGATAGAGAGTCACTTTATTGGTTCCCAACCTCCTATAACGACTCTATAAAAAGAGATAAAGATAGCCCTTCCAATAGGGTGCAGAGAACCGTAGCAGTAGAGGCAATCAATAAATTTAGAAAGGGTACACACCCTACAGAGAGGCTCTTTTTGGTAGGCTATCCAAAATCTGTTGTAGAGCCTATAATTGGTAGAGAGAAAATTGAGAACTCTATATTAGAGATATCAAAAGGAGATACTCTTTCTCACCAATTTATTAGAGAGCTTCTTATAGAAAATGGTTTTGAAAAGGTAGATTTTATTGTTGAGCCGGGCCAATTTGCTGTGAGAGGTGGTATTATTGATCTCTTCTCTTTTTCGGACAACCGCCCATATAGATTGGATTTTTTTGGCGATAGAGTTGAGCAGATTAAGAGATTCGATATTAATAGCCAACGCTCTATTGAGGAGTTGGAGAGGATAGAGATTATCCCGGATATTGTTGTTGCAAATGAAACTGTAGATGGTAGAGAGGATATATTCAACCATTTTGGCAACGATTTTACAATTTGGATGGATGACTTTCACTCTTTTATAAATGAGGTAGATAATCTTTCTGCAGAGAGATTTGAAGGGTTAATCTCAAATATTACACTATTTCAACTCTCTACACTATCGCAACAATTTGATATTGAAGATAAAATTGAGTTCGATACATTGGCGCAACCTCTATTCAATAAAAATTTTGAACTCTTGGCCCATGATATAGCCAAGAGAGATTCAGAGGGTTACAGAGTATTTATTGTAAGCGATAGTGCACTGCAGGTAGAGAGAATAAGCTCCATTCTCTCTTCAATTAAATTGGAGAGGGCTCTAAATTTTAAAATATTGCCTCTCTCAATTGCCGAAGGTTTTATAGATAATCACTCGAAACAGTGCATCTATAGCGATTATCAAATTTTTGACCGTCATAGGAGGGTAGCTACACCAAGAAGTGTAGAAAAGAGTTCTCGCATAACTTTAAATGACCTTAACGCTTTAGAGGTAGGTGACTATGTGGTGCACATAAACCATGGTGTAGGGCGTTTTGGGGGCTTAATAAAGAGTACAATTAGAGGTAAAAAGCAGGAGGTGATAAGGTTGATATATAAAGATGGCGATACACTCTCTTTATCTATTCATGGTCTTCATAAAATTAGCCGCTACCGTTCAAAAGATTCTACACCTCCCAAAATTTATAGAGTTGGCTCGGGGGCATGGCAGCGATTAAAAAACAATACAAAAAATAGGGCAAAAGAGCTTGCGGTAGATCTTATTGGGCTATATGCCAAAAGAAGAGAGTCTGTGGGATTTGCTTTTAGCCCCGACACCTATCTACAGCAGGAGTTGGAGTCATCTTTTATCTACATAGATACCGAAGATCAAGAGAGAGCAACCGAGGCTGTAAAGAGCGATATGGAGAGGCCCTATCCAATGGATAGGCTAATATGTGGCGATGTTGGCTTTGGAAAGACAGAGGTGGCTATTAGGGCAGCATTTAAGGCGGTTGCAGACAATAAACAGGTGGCGCTGTTGGTGCCCACTACCATTCTCGCTCTTCAACACTATAAAACCTTTAGCGGGAGGCTTAAAGACTTTCCTGTAAAGATAGATTATATTAGTCGTTTAAGGAGTGCCAAAGAGATAAGAGAGATATCTAAGCGTTTGAAAGAGGGTGAGATAGATATAGTGATAGGTACACACCGCCTGTTGAGTAGAGAGATTGCCTTTAAAGATTTGGGACTACTGATAATAGATGAGGAGCAGAAGTTTGGGGTTGCAGCCAAAGAGCGGTTGAGAGAGTTTAAACTCAATGTAGATACCCTTACCCTTACCGCAACTCCAATTCCAAGGACTTTACAATTTTCACTCCTTGGTGCAAGAGATTTATCTATTATAACCACTCCACCACCCAATAGGCTCCCTATTCAGAGTGAGGTGATTACCTTTGACAGGGAACTTTTAAAAGAGGCTATTCTCTACGAGATAGAGAGAGGGGGGCAAATTTTCTTTGTCCACAATGTGGTAGAGGAGATTGACTCTATAAGAACGCTATTGGGCGCCCTTGTTCCCAAGGCAAAAATTGCTGTTGGACACGGTCAAATGGAGGCAAAACGGTTAGAGAGTACCGTGCTCGATTTTATGATGGGCGATTACGATATTCTCCTTGCCACTACAATAATTGAAAATGGTTTAGATATTCCAAATGCCAATACAATTATTATAAATAATGCACAAAATTTTGGTTTGAGCGATCTTCACCAGATGAGGGGTAGGGTGGGACGCTCCAATGTAAAGGCTTTCTGCTATTTTATTGTCCCCTCTATGCACTCTCTAAGCGACGACGCACGCAAGCGGCTTAAAGCTATAGAGAGCTTTTCGGAGTTGGGTAGCGGCTTCAATATTGCTATGCAAGATTTAGATATTAGAGGGGCGGGTAACCTTTTTGGCCCTGAACAGAGCGGGTTTATTGCCGAGATGGGGTTTGAGACCTATCGTAAAATATTGGAAGAGGCTATAGATGAGGTGAGGGCAGAGAAGGGGCTTACTACTACAGGTGAAAATGATAACCTACAAGAGTGGGAAAGGTACGACAACACAGTGGTAGATACCGATTTAGAAGTTTTAATTCCAGACAGCTATATCTCTATAACCTCCGAAAAAATAAGATTGTATAGAGAGTTGGACTCTATTACCAAAGAGAAAGAGTTGGTTGAGTTTATAGAGGGGGTAGAGGATCGTTTTGGGCCACTCCCTCCTCAAACGGTTGAGCTCACCTACATTGTTCGACTTCGCCGTTTAGCCGGAGAGTTGGGGTTCGAAAAGATAAACATAAAAAATGGGCTCTTAATAGCATGGTTTATAAATAACCAAGATTCAATCTACTTTCAATCGGATAGATTCCAATCGATCTTAGACTATCTACAACGGGAAGAGAGTGAAATTAGATTGAAAGAGCAGAACGAAAAGTTATATATTGTGGTGGAGGGGATTAGCTCTATTGAACAAGCGTATAATCTGTTTCTTAAGTTATGAATAATCTTTTGGTAGATATTGGCAACAGTTCAATGAAGTACTCCTTTGCCCACTCTTTGAGATTGGGAACTATTGGCCACTACAGTGGCCAAGGGGTGTTGAACCATTTGATAGAGGCGATTGCACAGAAGAGAGTAGAGAGTATTGCCATCTCTTCGGTACGCAATTTTCCAAAGGGCTACTTTGCTCCTCTTAAAAAGTTCTCTAAGAGCCTTATTTTGGTAGAGGAGGAGCTAAATATGCCCCATCTTGCAAACTATCGCTCCCCCGAAACTCTTGGGGCCGATAGGGTAATGGGGACATTGGCAGCAATAGCACTCTTTCCAAAAAGGGACCTTATTCTTTTTGACTTTGGTACAGCTTTAACAGTAGATCTAATAGACTTTGAACGGCACTTTGTGGGGGGCAATATTTCGCCCGGGTTCGATAGTAGGTTTGAAATATTGCATAGCTCTACCGGGTTGCTCCCCCGTGTAACAGGGGGCGACTCTCTTAAGCCGTATGGAACCTCTACCCAAGAGGCTATTGAAAATGGAGTGGCATTGAGTCTATTATATGAGGTAGAGGGTTATTTGAGGGAGTACCCAACCCATCTTCCTATTTTTACCGGTGGAGATGCTATTTATTTTGCCAAGAAAATGAAAAGTACCATATTTGTAGTTTACAATTTAGTATTGATGGGATTGGCTCATCTTGCAATCGATTATGCAAATAAAAAATAGCTTAAGAAATCTTTTTTTGGTGACCCTTCTCACTCTCTCTGTGCTACAACTTTCTGCCCAGAGCGAAGATGCCCTTGAGAGTTACTCCTCTTACTCACTCTTTGGATTGGGAAATCTTAATGGAGGGGGAACCGCCTATAATAAAGGAATGGGAGGGATTGGTATAGGTGTAAGGGATACCCGCTTTATAAATATTGCCAATCCTGCCTCGCTAACTGCAAGAGATACCCTCTCTTTCTATCTGGACTTTGGAGCCAATCAAAATAACTACTATAGTAAAAGCGCTACTACGCACTCTGCATTCAATACTTTTAATATGCACAATTTGGTGCTTAGTTTCCCTCTCTATAAAAAATCGGCTTTTGCTTTTGGTATTGAGCCATTTAGCTCTGTAGGATACAACTTTACTACAAGAGAGAATAACCCCGATTTGATTTTGGAGTATGGCGATCTATACTACAATAAATATGGAAATGGAGGTATAAGTAAACTCTTTCTGAGTGCCTCTGCAATTATTTTTAGAAATTTCTCTATTGGGGCCGAAGGGATTTTCTTTTTTGGAACTCTCAACCGCAACTCCGATCTTCTCTTTACATCAGAAAACCAATATAGATCGCTGTCGAGTGGGAGGCAGTATGTAGTTAGGGCGCTTACCGCCAAATTTGGGCTACAGTATAGCCGTAAATTTGGGAAAGAGCACTCCCTAACATTGGGTGGCACCTGGAGAGCAGCACAAAAATTTTCAGGCAATACCACCTCCTTTGTTTATGCCCACAATCCTGTAGGAGCTGTAGATACTATTCTGCACCAAGTGAGAGATAACAACTATCTTCAAACGCCCTCTCAATTGGGATTTGGGCTCTCTATCCGTAAAAAAGAGAAGTGGCTCATTGGTTTAGATTACATAAGAGAGGATTGGAGCAACCACGCTTTGATACCAACTCCGGGTGTACCCTTCTCTACCACTTTAAGGAGTGTTTTTAAAGCGGGTTTTGAGTATATACCCAACCGATACGATATTAGATATTATCACAAAAGAGTCTCTTATAGGGGTGGATTCTACTATGAAAACTCCTATATGAAGATTGGAGATGAGCAGATTAACGCGATGGGTTTGACTTTTGGTGCAACTTTACCTATTTTGAGGCTCCATAATGGTATGGGAATTGCTTTTGATATAGGTAGAAGAGGGAGTGTAAAGAACGACTTGGTGAGAGAGAGCTATATACTGTTGAATTTAAACTTCTCTCTGCACGATATCTGGTTTATGAAATTTAAATACGACTGATTTTTTACAATATTATATAGAGTTTTATGAAAAGATTGTACACAACACTGCTCACACTAACAGTTACCCTTATGGGCACCTCTCTATTTGCCCAAGGCTTGGCAAGTGCATCTCCCGAGTGTCAAAGAAGTGTCTCCTTTTATAACGACTACATTAAGCAGAACAATATAGATGAAGCTGCTCCACTTTGGAGAGAGGCATTTAAAAGCTGCCCTCCCGGAATTAGACAGAGCATTTATGTAGATGGAATAAAAATTTTTAGATACTACATTTCTAAAAATCAAGATAATCCCCAGTTGCAAAAATCGCTGGTAGACTCTCTTCTTTTGATGTACGATCTTAGGATAGAGCATTTTCCCAAATATGCAAAAACTGCATCTACCTTTAAGGTTTATGATATGTTAGACTATGTACAAGACGACAATGCTATCTTAGAGGCGGTAAATAAGGCGATAGATATGGCTCAGCAGGGGTGCGATCCATCTCTACTTGTTATAGCAATGCAGAAGATAAATGCCCTCTATGCCAAAAATGAGAAGAGCGCAGAGGAGGTGATGACACTCTATGCCCATCTAACTTCAATAGCCGATAGTCAGATAGAGAGGGGAGTGCCAGACATTGAAAAGGTAAAGGTAGATTTAGACAATCTTTTTGTTTCAAGTGGAATAGCCACTTGTGAAAATCTTATAGAGCTCTTTACACCCCGTTTTAGAGCCAATCCCGACGATACCGAACTTTCAACCACAATTGTAAGTTTGTTGGGTAGTGCCAACTGTACCAACGAACCGCTCTTTTTGGAGTGTGTAGAGTCGCTATACAAAAGTGATTCAAGTAACTACTTGTATATCAAAAATTTATATACGCTATACTCATCGCAAGGAGATACCGAAAATGCAGTAAAGATGTTGATTAAGGCAATTGAGAGTCCACAATCGGACGATGCCGAAGATGCCAAGATGTTGATAACTCTCTCCAATACCTATCTACAACAGGGTGAGCTTAGAAAGACTATGGAGGCGGCAAGAAGGGCTATGGAGAAAGATCAAGCCGTTGCCGGCAGGGCCAATTTTATAATTGGTCTTGTTTGGGGCTCTATCAAATGTACCGGAAATGAGGTGGAGTCTCGAGCCAACTACTGGGTTGCTGTAGATCATCTGCAGCGGGCAAGAGCATTAGACCCTTCGCTTGCCGATGAGGCCAATGTGCATATCTCCAACTATAGCAAATATTTCCCCGATAAAGAGGAGATCTTCTTCTTCGACTTTACAGAGGGTTCCTCTTACACCGTTAGTTGCAATGGTTATAGGGCAAATACTACGGTAAGGATAAGAAGATAACCAATGAAGAGTCTCTTGAGAATAAGAGCACGATATATTGTTATAGCAGCTACTGCAGTAGCTGCTATAACTCTTTTTTCATGTAAGGATAAGATTCCTGTTGCAAGCGAACTACTATTGGAAGAGAGGCCTTCACAAACTATCGAAGGGATGGAGATCAATCAATATAGCCACTCTACAATCGATTTTATTGCAACCGCTCCTACTATGGAGAAGTTTAGCGAAGCAGATCCCCCCTACGACAGCTTTCCCGATGGGATAGTTTTAAGGGCTTATACCCCAGAGGGGTTAATTGAGACCAAAATTGTAGCAGATTATGCCAAACGGCTAATTGAGGGGAGTAGAGAGACCATTTGGGAGGCGTATGGCAATGTGGTGATAAATAATTATATTAAAGGAGAAAAGATGGAGACCGATACTCTCTATTGGGATAGGGTAGAGCAGAAGATTTATACCCACACTTTGGTCAAACTTACAACGCCCGATATCTTTATGCAGGGATACGGTATGGAGTCGGACGAATTGGCCCGTAATGCTGTTATAAAAGAGCCCTTTGACAGTTATGCCTTTGTAGGTAAAGACTCTACCAAACACATCTATATAGATAGTGCCAATTTTATTGGGCCTCCTCTAAGGGTAAGATAAATATCTTGTAATGTATTTTAATATTGCCATATCCACCCTTCTTCTACTCTCTTATGCACTACTCTATGCACTACAGAGCGCATTTGTAAATTTTAATCTTTTACAGTTTGAATTTGATAAGAGGGCAGATAAAAGATATGCGCCTCTATTGGAGAGGTTGTTGGAGGAGGAGCAGGCTCTCCTCTTCTCGCTGAAACTTGCCTCTAACCTTATCTTAGTTCTTTTTGGCGGTTCAATTTTTCTACTCTACACTCCCACTTTTATCTCTTTTATTGTTGCCTTTGTAGCTCTTATATTGGGTGGAATAGTGCTCCCTTCCTATAGTGCATCGCGTTATCCCCATTTTTTCTTAAGCTCTTTCATCTATCTTTTAAAGGGGATCTATACTCTCTTTCTTCCCTTTACAAAAAAAGCCCCCTCATCATCCAATATTATCGAAAGAGAGGAGAGCAGCGAATCGGAGATCTTTCAAAACGCGCTAAACTTCTCCGACATTAAAGTAAAGGAGTGTATGATTCCCCGTACCGAAATATGTGCTCTCTCTATTGATAGTAGCTATGAGGAGTTGACTAAAACTTTTGTAGAGAGTAAATTTTCAAGAATAATCATATTTAAAGAGAATATAGACCAAATTGTAGGCTATATACACTCCAAAGATCTCTTCTTTACCCCCAAAGCGATTGATCAGATGTTACGCCCCATCTCCTCTTTCAATGAGGAGTTTGAAGCGCAAAAGCTGCTCTCTATAATGACCAAACAGAGAAGTTCTATTGCTGTTGTACATGACCAATATGGAGGTACTGCCGGGATTGTAACCTTAGAGGATCTTATTGAAGAGATTTTTGGCGAAATATCAGATGAGCTGGATAGGGAGGAGTATTTCGAAAAGGTACTTCCCAATGGGGAGTTTATCTTTTCGGGTAGATTGGAACTGAAATATTTGAATAGGAGCTACGATTTACAGCTTCCCGAAGGGGACTCCTACGAAACTCTTGGAGGATTTATCACTTGGTTTAACGAAGATATCCCCTCTCAGGGAGAGAGCCTCTCATTTGAGAAGTGGCACTTTACAATTTTAAAAGTTGATTCTAATAGGATTGAGAGTGTTAGGGTTAAGATTGTAGAGGAGTAGGCTCTATCTAAGAGAAATAATTATTATCTTCGCCACTTGTATAAAAATTAACAATTAAATAGTTATAAGATATGGCAGTTCTCGAGAAGATCCGCGTTAAAATGGGACTCTTCATAACCGTTATAATTGGAGTAGCACTACTTTCATTTATAATAGATGCCGACACTTTCCGCTCGGCTGTTTCCCGTTTCTCCAATAAATATGATGTAGGGAGAATGTATGGAAAATCTATCTCTTACCAAGATTTTCAAAAACGGGTAGACTATTTTAACCACATCCATCAACTTTTGACTGGTGGCGAAGCCGCTAACGAGCAAGTATCGGAGATGATTAGTCAAAGTGCCTGGCAAGATCTCTTTAATGAGCGGGTAATTCTTCCTGCTGTTAAAAAATCGGGAATTGCAGTTGGTCACGAGGAGCTCTACAGCTTGACTCAAGGGAGCGAAATTTCTCCTATTTTACAGCAGGAGCAGCTCTTTGTAGATGAGACAGGGCAATTTAGCCGGGAGCGATTTGCCGAATTTATAAAGGCAATACCAGACGATGCATCGGGCAATTTAGAGAGCTACTGGGGCTTTTTAGAGAAGAATATTTTAGAAGAGCGCCTTCTCTCAAAATATTTCTCACTTTTGAGAGCGACCAATTTTACAAACCCTCTACAACTCAGAAGAGCTATAGAGGAGAGCAATATAACCTCCGATCTCTCTTTTATTATACAACCTTATGCCTTTAGTAGCGACAGCACCATAAAGGTTTCCAACAGAGAGATTAAAGAGTATTATAATAGTCATAAAAAAGATTTTGAGAGAAGTGCAGGAAGGGATATTGAATATGTGCTTATTGAAGTTCTACCGTCTCAAGAAGATATTATGGCGGCTCAGAATGAGATAGAGGGGCTAATGGAGCAATTTAGAAGCTCTACCAACCTTAGAAATTTTCTTGCCCGCAATTCAGACAAGCCCTTAAATAGATATTACTATAAAAAGGGAGAGCTCTCTGCTATTTCAGAAAAGTTGGATCACTTTGCCTTCTCTGCCACCTCTACCAACCAGGTGTTGGAACCCTACAAAGAGGGGGAGGTTTTTAGAGCAGCAAGGGTTGTTGAGAGTAAAGTAATGCCCGACTCTGTTTTTGTTCAACATATAATGTTACAGGAGGCAACTCAAGAAGTGGCTCACCATAAGGCAGACTCCCTTATGCAACTGCTCTCTAAAGGGGCAAGCTTTACCCACCTTGCAGAGGAGAATTCGGTAGATAAAAATCCTTCGGCCAACCAAGCTGGAGATATTGGGTGGATGACACAAAAAAATATTATTCCGGGATTCGATACCTGTTTTGTTTTACCACTCAATCGCCCCATTAAGCTTATAACAGAGTATGGAACCCATATTGTGAAAATTAAAGAGAGAACCTCTCCCCACAAGAGAGTACAGTTGGCTATTTTAGAGAAGGAGATTGTAGCGGGCAAACCAACTTACCAAAGCTACTACTCCAAGGCCAATGAGGTTGCCTCTAAAGCAGATGGAAAAATTGAACTCTTCAATAAAGTTAGTGAAGAGCTTTCTCTTAAGATACTGCAAGCCAATAATATAGTAGAGGGGTCCAAAACAATAGCAGGTTATGACAATGCTCGTGAAATTGTGCGGTGGCTCTACGATGAAAAAACTAAAGAGGGGAGTGTCTCTCAAGTTATCTCTGTAGATAACAGATACTTTTTTGTAGTTGCTGTAAAAGAGGTAAGAGAAGAGGGAGTTGCTCCATTGGCAGCTGTAGAGAGTGAAATCTCCTCAATTTTGACCAACCAAAAGAGAAAGGAGAAGCTGATTAAGACTATGAGGGGTGTAACCGACTCCTTAACTACGCTGGAGCAGGTTTCAGAACTGCTTAAGAGTGGCATTAGTACACAAAATGGTATCTCATTCGGTTCGCAAGGGAGCCGCTTCTTAGATCCAACCTTTATTGGAGCAGCAACAGCAGCACCGGAGCAGACCCTACAAGGCCCTGTTGAGGGTAAAATAGGGCTCTACTTCTTTAGGGTAGATTCAAGAGAGACGGGAGCCTTCTTTACCGAAGATGATGCCAAGGAGAGAGTAGAGTTTACCAATCAGTACCATATGCAGATACTCCCTAAAGTCTATGAAGTTTTGGCCGATGTAAAAGATTGGAGAGTTAAATTCTTTTAACTCTCCTTTGGAGGCAACATATTGGGAGAGAAATTCTTATCTGATTTTAGCCCCAGCTCTTTTAGTTTTATAGCTTGATCTATTAAGTTGCCCCTTCCACTCTTTAGTTGCCCCAAGGCATCTGAGTAGCTGATTTGAGCTGCCTCCAATCTCTTCCCAATCTCTTCAAAATTAGAGGTAAACCCTACAAATTTCTCATATAGGAGTTCGCCCCTTCTAACAATTTCCATTGAGTTTCTATTCTGCATCTCTCTTCGCCACAGGTCGGAGAAGAGCTTTAAAGAGGAGATTAGGGTAGTAGGGCTCACCAATAGAATCCTTTTGGAGTAGGCATACTCCCAAAGATCCGAATCGTTTTGAATTGCCAAAAGATAGGCGGGCTCTATAGGGACAAACATCATTGTAAAATCCAACGAACTCTCTATATCGTCGTATCTTTTGGCACTCAATTGATCTATATGGAGTTTGGTTGCTGCAATATGTTCCTGTAGTGCACGCTTCTGATCCTCTTCTTTCTCTGCAGCACAGTAACGGTCGTAGGCAATAAGTGAGAGCTTGGAGTCTATCACAATAGATCTCTCGTCGGGGAGTTTTACCAATACATCTACCCGCTGAAGATTCCCCATTGCTCCTCTAATAGAATGTTGTACAAAATATTCACGCTCTTTAGTAAGTCCCGAACCCTCTAAAATCCGCTCCAATATCACCTCTCCCCAATTGCCCCTCTTTTGAGGTTTCCCTTTTAGTGCTGTTGCTAAACTGTTTGCTTCGGCACTCACCTTATTGGTCTGTTCAATAAGATTTTTTATTCTTTCATCTAAGGTTGTACGCTGTTTGGTATCTTCTGTATGTGTAGCCCTTACCTGCTCTTTAAAATTCTTAATCTCCTCCTTTAAAGGGTTTAAAATATTTTCTATATTGACTCTGTTGTTTGCAGTAAATTTTTCCGATTTCTCTTCAAATAGCCTATTTGCAATCTTCTCAAATTGTAGATTTGCGCTCTGTTGTAGCTCTTGTGCCTCTTTTTTCTGCCTCTCCAGCTCTTCATGAAGCTCACTCTTCTGTTTTTGGGCCTGCTCTACCGCCTCCTCTTTTCTTCTTATTATCTCTTCCTGTAGTGCTCTGTTGGTAGCTCCCATTTTTCCCAATTTAAAGGCAAAAAAGAGGATCGCTGCAATTGATAGGATGAGAATTGATAGAACTATTGTTTCCATACTCTAAAGATAAATGAACGAATATAGATAAATTCAACGAGTGAGCCAACCTCCATTTTTTACTGTAAAAATAGAGTAGGGGGTAATCCAGAAGAGTGTAAAGAGGTAGAAGATGCTGTAGGGGTAGGCCCAAAGAGAGTCTAAAAAATTGTTGCGTTTGGCATAGAAGAGCATCTGAATAGATGAGAAGAGGAAGGCGCTTGAGAGTATAGATACAATGTATAAAAGGGGCTGAGTAATAATAAAATAGAACATTAGTAGGGTAAGAGGAACAGCTAAGAGCAGTTTAACAATATGGTTTATAAAGATAATGCGTTGTGGAAATTTACTCCCATCTCTAAAATTTGTAAAGATAAATTGAGCCATCTTAACACTCTCTCTCACATTGCTTCTTCCCCACCTTGTAAACATCTTGTGTAGGGTGTTGAATGTAATGGGTGTCTTTGTAAGAACAGTTGCATTGCGCTGGAATAGTACTCTATAGCCCTGCTCCAATATTAGATTTGTCATTGCTCTATCTTCCCCTATTGTAGCCACTTTTCCACAAAAATTTTGATTTATCCACTCAGGCAGTGCTTTGAATAGAGGCTCTCTTTTATAGGCCGACAGTGCGCCGGGGGTACAGAGAACAAAACCCAACGAACTTTGGGATGCTCTTATAAATTCAAAACTAAATAGAAAACTTACGCTTAACATTCGCGGAATAAGAGCCGCCTCTCTGTTGAGCACCTTTACATTGCCCGCCACTGCACCGCACTTAAAGTCGGTTACAAAGGGGGTAACCAAATTACGGAGGGTATTCGATTTTATAATAGAATCGCTATCTATAGTTACAAAAACTTCACCCGTACCATTCTGGAACCCCTTGTAGAGAGCTCTCCTCTTTCCTTGGTTAGAGGGTAGTCTAAATATTTTAACTCTCTCTCCCAGCTCTTTGGCCCCTTTTTTAATCCATTGGAAGGTGTCGTCGCTACTTCCATCATCTACTGCAATAATCTCTATTTTATCTTTTGGATAATTGCTTTGGGCTATACTAATTAAGGTTGAATAGACCAACTTCCCCTCGTTGTAGGCGGGAACAACAATGGTGCATTTTGGGAGCAGTTCGTTGGAGACCGGTTTTATCTCTCTATATCTAATGTAGAGTAATAATAGATAGAGTAGAAGAGCTACTTGTGTAAGAAGTAGCAGCAGAAGTGAGAGTGAGAGAAGACGGCCCCAAATACTCTCCATCCTCTCTAAATGGAGCTCTTCAAAATAGGGGTATAAATGATAGTGGGAGTATAGAGAGCCCAACATTAACATTAGGGCTGCCGCCAAAATGGCCAATGCTCTTCTATTGGAATAGAGTTCTTTTTTCATAACTGCAAGGTAATCTATGGCAGAGGCAATGAGCGCAGCTATTTGTAGAACTTTCTCTAAGGGCGATGTAGATATTTATCTATGTGGGGTGGTGAATTGAAACAATCTTAATCAACTCAACCACACTCTCTATTTGAAGTTTTTCAAAAATTCGTCTCTTAAAGGTGCTCACTGTGTTTTGTTTAAGTGAAAGTTTGTTGGCTATCTCCAAATTACCAACCCCTTTGGCCAAAAGAAGGGCTATCTCAAATTCTCTGGTCGTAAGAAGAGTGAGCGGATTTGAAAGATTTGGGTTATGCTTTGCATACCCTACAAGGGCAGTTGTAAGTGGAGAGAGGTAGCTTCTACCCTCTACCAACTCCAAAATAGCCGCTTTAATCTCATTTTCGCTTCCCATTTTAGAGAGAAAACCATCGGCACCCGCTTCAATAAATTTTAGGGAGTAGAGCTCCTCTTGGTATGAGGTAAAAATTAGGATTTTAATATTGTTATCTCTCTCTCTTATTTTAGGAACAACAGAGAGTGCAAGACCATCGGGGAACTCCACATCCAATATAATTAAATCTATATGGTGGATGAGCACCATCCCCATCAATTGGTTTAGGGATGCAGCATGTAAAATTTGCACCTCTTTAAATAGCTCTTTGACAATTAATTGAACTCCTTGACGCACAATTAGATGATCGTCGGCTATTAAAACTACAAGTGGCTTGTTCCTATTACTCTTCTTGGTGCTCTCCATAGATAAGTTTCATTTTGATATCAAATGTTACTCTACTGCCCACCCCCTGTTCGCTGGTTACCAGGATGGTGCCATCGAATAGCTCCACAATTGTTTTGCACAAATTTAATCCCAATCCTACACCCAAGTTATCAACTTTTCCTGAGAGTTCTCCTCTATAGTAGGGATTGAAAATATTATCTAAATCGCTCTTAGATATTCCAATACCGGTATCGCTTATAGTGGTGTAAACTCTTATATGCTCTTGATCTACCCTTTTGCTCTCTGTAATGAGCTCCACTACCCCCTGGGAGGTAAACTTATTGGCGTTTCCCAATAGATTTATAAAGAGTTGGTGAAACTTACCCCTATCGGACAACACTTTAATCTGGGGCTCTATCTTATTTTCTACAATAAGCCGATTGTTTACAGATTCAATATAGGGGCGAAACATAGTTATCAATCCCTCTATCTCTTCATTTAAAGAAAAAGGCTCTAAATTGAGTTCTATCAATCTACTGTTATCTTTTGTATACTCCAAAATCTGGTTCGCCTGTAGTAGAAGAGAGCTGTTGGTAAACTGAATGGTTTTAAGATTTTCAATAATTTCACTATCATCACTTTTCTTGGAAATTCTATCAATAAAAAGATTCATTATTTTAAGTGGAGAACGGATCTCATGGCTTAACATCCCAAGAAGCCTATTTTTAAACTCTAAACTCCCCTTCACTCTTTTGTTGGCCTCCTCCAATCGGCTCTCATATAAAAAAGAGAGTTTGGTATAGTAGGCAATTAGTGTTATACCTGCAATAAGAAAAAATATCAAAAGAGCAGAGGCCGAGCGTTTAGTCTTCTCTATTTTAATGTTTCGCCGGTTGTAGTGCTTTCCCAATTGGCTCTCCAATTTTGAAAATGAGGTGTTGTAAATCTCTATTAAATTGGTGCCAAGTGTGAAAAGATTATTGTAAACCTTAAAAAGGTTGATGTTTTTAGAGCGCAAAGAGGAGAGGTGGCCTTCATATTGTTGCAGCCGATTGAGATGCTCTCTGTAGAGTGCATCTATTGTGCTATCTAACTCACTTTGGGCTCTATCCAAGTCTATCTCTGTATGGTAGCGGGCAGTAACATATATAGTATCCCGCTTAACAATAACCTCCCCTTTAAAAGCGTCGGAGAGGCGTTGAAAAAAATTGCGTTTTGGGATACTATCGGAGATATGTCTTTCATCTATCTCTATTCGGGAGGAGATCTCCCCTATCTCTATCCGCTCTCCTGCTATATGGCGGGTCAACTTTATTTGTGGCGATAAAAATGAAATTGAGTCGATCAACCTCTCTAATCGCTCCAACTCAAAGGCTCTCTCCCGGTTGAGGGTATCGGTTGCTCCATCTATATATAGATTTTTTTCGAAGAGTTTTGTACTATCTATTTTCTGTGAGAGCTCTTTAAGCGATTGGTAAAAAAGATCTAAAAACTCCTCTCGATTGGTGGTAAGATAGCTGTAGAGATGAATTTGTGCATTTGAGAGCTCTATTTTAGAGCCTTTTATAAGCTCTTTTATTGCCGAATACTCTTGGAGTTCTCTACCGATTGCAGAGAGCCTACTCTCTTCAATGCCCTTAGATATAGTAGCTCCCAATAGCATAATTAGAGAGAGGAGAGTCACTCCAAGTAGGGAGTATTGAATTTTCTTTCTATCCTTAAAATTAACCATTGGAGTCTTCTACACTGCATTGCCTCTATAAATTGCACCCTTTTGGGGCCAACAGAGGAGCTATTTGAGAAGAAAGATAGAAAAAATTTGGTGATAACTTTTCTTCTATTGCCCAAAGTGGGGCAATTTTAGACATTGAATCTGAAGTGGATAATATCGCCATCCTCTACCACATACTCTTTCCCTTCTACAGCAATCTTACCCGCCTCACGGCAGGCAGCCTCACTTCCATATTTTACAAAATCGTCATATTTAATCACTTCGGCACGAATAAAGCCACGCTCAAAATCGGTATGGATTACCCCTGCTGCTTGTGGGGCCTTCATCC
>Ga0265293_10002295_pt1 | contig 38975 bp, 33 predicted proteins | sample Munlanlewell138R_FD_192505 | JGI IMG/M metagenome (GOLD analysis project Ga0265293, IMG submission 192505) | Leachate microbial communities from a municipal landfill in Southern Ontario, Canada - Leachate well 138R | ecosystem: Engineered > Solid waste > Landfill > Unclassified | place: Canada... | reverse complement strand
CAATTTCTTTGACAACACTCAACTTAAAAGACATACTATAATCGCGTTGAGTGCGTTTTACATATTTTTTTCTTTCTTCCATAATAACGATTTCTTTTTTGTATCGCTATTTCAGGACGGGACATAATGTGTTTTAAAAAAATCACACACTTTTTGGCACGATTTTATGTACTTTTTTTATTGTGTAAAATTTCCACAAATATAAACATTAAATCATATATTAACATATTTTTAAGCCGAAAAAGACAAGCCACTCATTTACAGCAACATAAATCAAAAAAAAGGCATATATTAAAGGTATATAAACTAAAACAACAAAGACAAATTAAACACAATCTCCAGATTATCAAGTTCTTACTGGGTAATACCCCCCCCAATACCTGAGAAAAAAAACTACACATTAAGAAATAATTAAACTTTATTTTGTAAAAATTTATAATTTTTTTTATAGAATTCTCATATTTTTTTTACCTAAAAAATAAACAAACCACACAAGTCCATAGGTTCAATACAAAACGTAATTCTGATTCTCTCTCCCTTTGTAGCAACATTTGTTTTTTGGAAACTACCGTGCTTTACTCTTAATATAACATGTGATGTGAAAAAGATCTAAAATCAGTTTACATTTCAAAATACAAATTTTGGAAACCACCTCCATTCTATGATCATTCATATCTAGTTTTTTATCTTTAATTACAGCTAAGAGGATTTTCATTTTTTCTCCTGTTGTTAATTCTAAGAAAGTATAGAATGTAAATGAATAATCTTTTGCTTGGAAGAGTTATTCCTTTCAAAATATGAAGAGTTCCACTGTTAACTTTGAACGCACCACTATAAAAAATAGCCGCTTAATCCTTACTTAACATTTTCTGTTGTAGATTACAATATACATCTGTGAATTACCAAACTTTATCTTGACAAGAAAGTCATATTTCCAAGATTGTTTATAAAAGACTTTTATATAACTATGAAGAATCATTTTGGGTGGAGATCCATATTCTAATCTTTTATTATAGTATAAAAATTACCATAAAAAAGGCTGAATAAAAAAAACTCTCGATTTTCAAAAATCGAGAGTTTTTTTGTTTATTAAAATATTACCATTATACGTTCTTATAAGGTCTTATTGATGTAATTTTCATGAAATGTAAGCAATGGGACACGTTTGTGATAAGATAATTTCTCTGCAACACTACCTTCAAAAAGTCGATCGATGAAAGATTTATTTCGAGTAATACAACTAACAACATCAATTGAGTGCTCGTCTAAGGTTTCAACTATGCTTTTAAACACTTTATTTCCTAATTTTTCGATAAAGAACACGGGCTCTTTTTGGAATACTGATTTCCAAAGCTCAATTTCTTCATCTGACTTATTTTGTTTGCCTTTATTTACGTGAATACAATAAATATCTATTTGATGTTCTTTGGCTAAAGGAGTAAAGTTTTTTAACAAGGCAGCTTCCTCTACATCATAAAGTGTAGTGAAGCCAACAGCGTCAATCCCTTCAAATTTGCATAAATGAGGAATACTCAACACAGGCACTGTAACATTTTTAATTACTGCCGAAGTAATTGAGCCAAAAATCTTATTGTCGAACCCAGATTTCCCAGTAGTACCCATAACAACCAAATCAATTGCTTCTTTGGAAATTACATCTTGAACATTTTGAACCAATTCTCCTTGTTCCAAAATAAATTTCATGTCTACATCTCTCAAATCGTTGTTTTCAGCGAGCAATCTCATCTTAACCACCTTTTTCTTAAAGTGTTCAAAAGCATCTAAAGTACGATCCAACTCAGCTGTCTCTAAAGTATTGGTCGAGTTTTTTAAAGCATGAATGCTAAGTTTGTACGAATGCAGCACCAAAATTTCACCTCCATACATTTTGCAAAGGTTTAAGGCATACAAAAGAGCGTTGTCTGCTGTTTCAGAATAATCAGTAGGAACTAGTATTTTCATTATATTTATTACTAAAATTGTTTCTATAAAATTACAAAATAAATACAGTTAGAGAAAGAAAAACAAACTGATTTATTAGTTCAGAGGATTATATTCTTCAACAATCCATTCATCGTTTATTAAATTTACGAAAGAATAATGAACCGCATCTTTCGAATCAAATTCGCCATTTTTATTAATGTCTTCTATCGTTCTGAAATACAGTTTATCATCAATAATTTTCCACTCTAACAATTCATGATAATCGGGTGCCAATTTAGTAAAATTAGTTCCGTTGATTTTCGATAAATAAAGTGTTTTGATATCGTTGCTATCGTAGCGCCCGTCTCTATTGGTATCCATATCTACTAAAGTATAGACCAAAAGCTGGCGATTGCTTTTCAAGGCCAATTCATCTAAATATGCAATGGATAAAATTTCCATTCTATTAGTCGTCAAAGGCTCTAAAGTGATAGAGTCTTTATGCTGAAACATGATATTAGAGATAAAACCAGTTATTTCTGGATTCGAATAATTTGAAATGGTATAACTGACCTGATTGGTTTTAGAGCTACCGTATTTCGAAGATCCAGTATTGTAAACGCGTACATCGCCAACGGGGTGCAACAAATAATCTGTTCCGATAAATTTTACTGGAAGATCTGCAATTTTTATTTCGGTAGAATCTATTTTTTGATAACTAACTTCGGTGGTTTCTTGCTTATTCTCATAGATAACCTTTGGTGTTTCTTCTTGTTTTTGGCATCCAATCAAAAAAAACAAACAGCATCCAGTCAGTAGTACATTCGTTTTCATAGGCTTTAATCTTAATCCAAAGATAGATAAAATCTTAGTACACCACAAAAAAATCAGTAAAAAGTAGAAATAAAGCTTTAACACACCATTCTGACGGTAATCCATATTAATTAATACAAAAATTATTCCAATTCTAAAACATAAACTTTCCCACCTCGATTCTTATCTTTTTCGTCGGCGATGTATAGTTTTTCCGAATCGATAAAAGTCACAGATTCTTTTTGAGAATGATGTCCAAGTTCTTTAATTGTAAGGTTTTCATTTGTAAAAGAAGCTTCATTTTCGAAAGGTAGTAACAAAACTTTATTGTGAGTTACTAAGGCAATTTGATTATTTTTAGAGTCATAGGCAGCTCCAGTAATTGCACAACTTTTATATTGTTTACAGCTATTTAAAGTTGCAATTTTCTCTGCTTTGAAGTGTCCTTCTTGATTAGGAATTTTATAAACATAAAAGTCGCCATCGAAACCTTTCGAACGATTTTTAGTGAATAAATAAAAGTAATTATCTATAACTACAAATGCTTCACAATCATACATAAGATCACTTTTCTTAGGCGGAAATTGCTCTTGATCTTCATAATAAAAAGTAGTGACTTGAATTGCATCAACCGCTTCATTGCTTAAATCAGAATGATTGATTTTTAGAATCTTTAAATCTTGGCGATCATTCTTATTATTACCAAAATCACCTATGAAAAGATTGCCAATAACATCTTGAGATAAATCTTCCCAATCTGTATTGTTATAACCGTTAATCTTCAAGCTTCGTTCATATTTTCCGGCGGGTGAATAAATGTATAGTTCTGCAGGGTTACCACGATCTTGAAGCATCCACAATTTTTCTGTGGAATCATGAAAAACCATACCAGATATTTCCTCATGTTTTTTATCTAATACAAAATGTTCGCTAAAGCCATATTCTTGTGATTTAGAAGTACATGCACTTAATAAAGTCAAGCCAAGAAAAAAAGTACAAAATTTCATTTTAATAATTTTAGATAAAAGTACAGAAAAGCATTTAGTTGAGATCTATTTCCGAGTTAAATTTCACTTAACAATTCTTATTCAAGTTTAGCACCTTCCCTCCCATTCATCTAAAAATTGTTTCACGAAACCTTCCATATATTCATGTCTTTGTTGCGCTATTTTCTTGCCTGTTTCAGTATTCATCCGGTCTTTCAACAAAAATAACTTTTCATAAAAATGGTTAATCGTCGTTCCTCTATGATTTTTATATTCTTCTTTAGTCATATTTAAATTTGGAGGTACATCTGGATCATACATAAGATTATTTTTAAAACCTCCATAATTAAAAGTTCTTGCTATACCAATAGCACCAATGGCATCGAGGCGATCGGCATCTTGTACAACATCTAACTCTTTTGAATTAGTTTTTCTATCAAAATTCCCACCTTTAAATGAAATGTTTTCTATGATGAAAACCACCTCATCTACTATTCTCGATTCTAATCCTAAGCTGTCCATGAAATCACGCGCTTTTTTAGGTCCAATAGATTCATCTCCGTCATAAAACTTGCTATCTGCTATATCGTGTAACAAAGCGCCTAGAAGAGCTACTTGCTTATTAGCTTCTTCAGTTTGAAGTAATAATAAAGTGTTTTTGTAAACTCGTTCAATATGAAACCAATCGTGACCCGTTTCTGCATTTTTCAATTCTTCTTTTACGAATGAAATTGTTTTTTCGATGTAATCCATTTTATTTTGATATAAAAAAAAGCTGATGAAACATCAGCTTTAATACTATTTTACAATTGCTGGATTGACCCATTTGAATACGTGGGATTCTTCCGAAATTTTTATACGATCAGCCAAGCGAGTCATACGATCTGGCAATCTCATTAAATAATCACGTGCTTTTTCAGCATCATCAGTCAAGTTGGTAATTTTATCAATCTCCCAACGTTTGATCAATTTATTTAAAATATCTACATAATCCATAGAAGTATAAACTCCTATACGTTGTGCTGATTCTGAAAAGTGATGAAAAGCATCTCCGATTGCACCACCAGATTCTCTAATTAGATTTGCTGGCATGGTGATTTTTCTTTTCATCATATAATGAAAAGCTTTCATCATTTCTGAAGGATCTACTTGAAAGATTCTCTCTACAAATTCTGAATAAGCATGATGATGACGCATTTCATCACCAGCAATGATTCTACAAATTTTAGATAATTTATGGTCTCCATTTTTCTTTGCCAATTGCGCAACTCTGTTATGAGAAACATAGGTCGCCAACTCTTGGAAACTTGTAAACACAAAGTTTTTATAAGGATCGCGATCTGTTCCAGGGTCAAAACCATCGTTGATAAGATGGTGGGTGGTAATTTCTACCTCTCTCATATTTACTCTCCCAGATAAGTACAAATACTTGTTTAATAGATCTCCGTGACGATTTTCTTCTCCGGTCCAATGTCTGATCCATTTTGCCCATCCATTCCCATCTCCATCTTCACCGCCTCTTTGGTCGATTCCTTCTACGTCTAATAACCAAGATTCATAAGTAGGCAAAGCTTCTTCTGTGATAGTATCACCAACTAAAACTACCCAACAATCATAAGGCAATTCTTTTGCGTACTCTTGTAGCTCTCGAACTTCTTCAAAAAAAGTATCGCTTTGAGAATCTGGTAACATGTCAGACGGTTGCCAAATTTTCTCAACAGGAATCAAATAATTTTGAACGAAAGTATCTATGTTCTTTTCCAAGAACTGCATTACTTCTAATCTTACATTTTGAATTGACATTTTTTATATTTTTATACAACTTTTTGTTGTGTTATTTTATTGCAGAAACGATGGTCTGCTCTGTTTTCTCGAATAAAGTTGAAAATTCATAGTCCGATACTTTGATAGGCTCATGAACTTGCAATGTCACATTAGATCCCAATCCCATTGGAAACATTCCGTATCGAAACATTTTCCAAGAATTGTTGATGGTCAAAGGAACTACATAAGCTTCGGGCGCAAATTTACACAACATTTTTAAACCATTTTCTGAGAAGCGCTTGGGCACTCCTGTTCTAGAGCGAGTTCCTTCTGGAAAGATGACCGCCGAACGTTTGTGGTCTTGTATGTATTGTCCCAATCCTTTGATGGCTGGTAGTGCTTGCTTTGAATCTTTACGATCGATTAAAACTGAACCTCCATGCCTAAGATTAAAAGAAACACTTGGAATACCTTTGCCTAATTCTTTCTTACTTACAAATTTCGGGTGGGTTTTCTGTAAAAACCAAATTATTGATACTATGTCAAACATCGATTGATGATTCGACACATAAATAATAGGTTGGCCAACCGGTAATTTTTCTCGTCCTATCGCTGTAAATGTTGTTCCCAACAAATTAGCACAACGCATCAGACACCATTGCAACAGATCAACACTTTTCTTATGTGATTGATAACCAAATACTTTAAAACACACCCATTGGATAGGATGAAAGATAAGCAAACATAAACTCAATAATATATAATATACAATGCTTATCGGATAGGATATTGTTTTTTGCACTTCAGACCCAATTTGCTCACAAATATACAACAAATAAAAAAACTACCGACAAGCGGCAGTTTTTTATGATAATTTTTTGATATTTTTTATAAAGACTGCTTAACAATTTTCGTTATAAGCTTCTTTTAAATTTTCAGCAATAACTTCTGCAGGGTTTCCCTCAATATGATGACGCTCTAACATATGAACCAATTCACCGTCTTTAAACAATGCCATTGAAGGTGATGATGGTGGAAAAGGAAACATTTTTTCACGCGCTGCATTTACAGCATCCTTATCTACCCCCGCAAAAACAGTTAAAATTTGGTTTGGTTTTTTATTGTTATCTAAGCTCAAGATGGCACCAGGACGTGCATTTCTAGCAGCACATCCACAAACGGAATTAACTACCACCAAAGTAGTCCCTTCTTTTGCAAGTGCATTTTCTACCTCTGCGGCTGTATGTAATGGTTGAAAACCTGCTGAAGTCAACTCGGCTTCCATTGGTTTTACGATTTCTTCTGGATACATAATCTTATTTTTTAATGATTTGAACTACAAATTTAGCACTTTTTTATCTGATTTGGAAATAGTTTTTCTTAAGGTTCTGTTTAAATTTAGATTGAAGGTGTTTATTGAACAAAATCATTAAAATTAGAAAAACTTAGAATTAATGAAGAAATTGTAAAAGTGAATTTTAATTTTGTTTATACTTTAAAAATCAAAAAGGTATCAATACCTACCCTCAACTTAAGAATCTTTCTCTTCTAGCATCCAAAACAACACAAAACTATAAACTAACAACTATATAAAATCGATGATTGGTAGCAATTCTTAAACCAAAAGAACACGAAACTAAGAATTCTAAGTTTCGTGCTCTTTATATTTTTATGTTTGCGAAATCAAGCTATCTTTTCTTTTTTTTCATTTTATTAATCCAAATGAAGATTCCTGTAATCGGAAGACTTGTAGCTATCAAACAAGTAATAAAATAAATTATTTTAGAAAACATTCCATAGGTTGTTCCTAAATGTAATCCTTTTATTTGTTTACTTATTTTTTCACCTAATGTATAATCATCAAACAAATCTACCTCTTCAATTTTTGCAGTTTGCGCGTTGATGATTAGCTTATCATTGGCCTCAACGTTAAACCTTTTTTTGTTGTATTTTGTGATTTCATAACCCTTTTCCTTTGGTTTAGTGATCACTGTTTTACCCTGATAAGGTAATTTTTCTTGTGCAACAGCCAAAGCCTCTTCATAGGAAATTGTAGCAATAGGAATTTCCACTTCTTTTGAACCACTATTCCCTCTACCGCCACCTCTGGCTTCACGTTCCTTTCCAGTTAATATTTTATATAGTCCATTATTATACCATTCAAAAGACCAAGTTAATCCAGTCAATGCCATAATTATTAGAAAAAACAAGCTGTAAAAACCTAAAGTATTGTGTAAGTCATGATTCAATCGTTTCCAATTTGCATTCCATTTAATTTTAAATCCAGGTTTGAAACTTTTCCACCCTCTGATTTTTTTAGGCAACCATAAAATTAAACCTGAAATACATAGAAAAGTAAAAATTAATGTAGAGATTCCTACAATCGGTCGTCCAATCGAAGTGTCTAACAACAACCAACGATGCAATTTAAATACCGTCATGAAAAATTCTGAAGCCGGTCCATTTTTATCACCTAAAACCTCACCAGTATATTGATTAACCATAAAATTGGTACCTCTTCTACCACCGTCTTCTGTTCTTACATTAAATTCGTATGCTCTTTCTGATTCGTCTGTAAAACTAACTCTGTTTACTTCCCCAGTTGTAGCTGTTTCCACTTTTTCAACTAAATCTCCAAGTGTCAATTTGGAATTCAAAACTTCTACTTCGTATTTATGTGGCTCTATCCATTCTTCAATTTCTGTTTTAAATGTGTAAATAGTTCCTGTCAAACACACCACAAACAACACTAATGAACTTGCAATCCCTAACCAAAGGTGCAAATCATTCATTAATTTTCTGAACCAATTCTCTTTCTTGGCTTTCATATACAGATAGATTTTTATTTAGATTGAATAAAGATGCAAATATAATCGGAAGTTAATAATCTGCAAACTTTATTTAGAAAAAATCTAAACAAAAATAATATTCTATTTTTGACGTAATTAGACTTTGAAAACATCTTGAAGTCTATTAAATTTGAAAACATGAAACTACCCGAATATTTAAAACCCCGCGATAAAGTCGGCATCGTTTGTACCGCTCGAAGTTTTTCTGAAGAAGAAGCTCAACCCGCCATTGAATTATTAACCTCTTGGGGATTGCAAGCTGTTTTAGGCGCAACTATTGGACTGAACACTCATCAATTAGGAGGATCAGATTTAGAACGAGCAAACGATTTGCAAACGATGTTAGACAGCCCAGAAATCAAAGCTATTTGGGTAGCTAGAGGTGGTTATGGTACTGTACGTATTATAGATCTTATCGATTTTTCAAAATTCATAAATCATCCAAAATGGATTATTGGCTTTAGCGACGTTACTGTTTTACACAGCCATCTTCACAATTTAGGAGTTGCATCTTTGCATGCCATTATGCCTTTTTCAGTACCAAAAGCCTGCGAAGAAGCAAAACAAACCTTGTATAAAGCATTGTTTGGAGAAAATTATTCATTCGAAATTGATTCTGATCCACTAAATAAAAAAGGAAAAGCAGATGGACTTTTAATCGGTGGAAACCTTTCAATTATTTACAGTTTATTGGGTTCGAAATCTGCAGTTAAAACCGATGATAAAATACTTTATCTAGAAGATTTAGACGAATACCTCTACCATATAGATCGCATGTTTTATAACCTAAAACGCAATGGATATTTTGATCATTTAAAAGGATTGATTATTGGCGGAATGACAGACATGCACGATAACTCGATTCCATTCGGTTACAATGTAAAAGAAATTATTTTGGAACTGACTAAAGACCATACATTTCCTATTTGTTTTGAATTTCCTGCAGGCCATATATCCGATAATCGGGCATTGAAATTGGGTTACAAAATAGAAATGGAAATCAATAAAGATCAAAGCATTATCAAATATATAGACTAATGGCAAGACACAACGAAATAGGGGAAATTGGAGAGGATTTGGCCAAAAATTACTTAGTTCAACAAGGTTATACCATTTTGACTACCAATTATCGTTATCTAAAAGCTGAAATTGACATCATTGCTCAAAAAGGAGAAATTTTGGCTATTGTTGAAGTGAAAACAAGAACTTCTGATGATTTTGGAGCTCCCGAAAGCTTTGTTGACAAGAAGAAAATAAAGAGAATTTTAGATGCTACCAATGCGTATATAGACGAACACGACTTGGATTTAGATGTCAGTTTAGACATCATCGCTGTTCTGTTCGGTAAAGAAGTCGAAATAGAGCACTTGCCAAATGCCTATTATTATTTTTGACACTATTCCGAACAATTAACTGACCTCTATATTCAATTGAAACTTTTTAAACTATAAGCGTGATTTTATGAAAAGTTATGATAATAGAATCGTGTTATTACGCCCTACTTGCTAAAAAAATCAAATTAATTTGGTTGTATTATGATTTTTTGTACCTTTAAACAAAAATCATGGACGCTTTTAGAACCGAATCTGATTTATTGGGCGAGCTTCAAATCCCTGAAAACGCCTACTTTGGTGTGCAAACACAACGAGCTCTCAACAACTTTAAAATATCTACACACAAATTAGAACATTACCCTGAATTTATAAAATCATTGGCAACTGTTAAGTTAGCTGCTATTGAAGCCAATTTTGAATTAGGATTAATCGATGAGAAAATTAAAAATGCTGTAAGTGAAGCATGTATCGATTTAATTAATGGCGCTTATGGTGATCAATTTCCAATTGACATGATGCAAGGTGGCGCTGGTACTTCGGTCAATATGAATGCCAATGAAGTCATCGCAAATATTGCCTTAGAAAAAATGGGACATCCTAAGGGAGCCTATGAGCATTGTTCTCCGAATGACCACATAAATCGTTCCCAATCAACAAACGACGCCTACCCAACTGCATTAAAACTAGCTCTTTTCCAATCTTCAAAAAAATTAACCGATGCTCTAGAAAAGCTTTTTTTTGCCTTGGATCGTAAAGCTAAAGAGTTTGAAGAAGTAATAAAAATGGGCAGAACACAACTTCAAGACGCGGTTCCAATGACTTTAGGTCAAGAATTTGATGCTTTCGCTTTTACTTTGAAAAAAGAAATCCCATATCTTCAAAGTCAAGCTTATCAGTTTTTGGAAATCAATATGGGAGCAACAGCTATTGGAACAGGGATCAATGCACCGACAGGTTACGCTGAATTGTGTACAGAAAAACTAGCTACATTAATGCACGAACCTGTTAGATTAGCAGAAAACTTAATCGAAGCTACTTCAGATACAAGCAGTTTTGTTGCTTACGCATCAGCTCTAAAAAAATTAGCTTTAAAGCTTTCAAAAATAGCCAACGATTTACGTTTGCTTTCATCAGGTCCACGGGCTGGTCTTAACGAAATCAACCTTCCTCCTAAACAACCAGGCTCTTCAATAATGCCTGGAAAAGTTAATCCAGTAATTCCAGAAGTAGTCAATCAAGTTTGTTTTAAAGTCATCGGAAACGAAACAACTGTTTGTCTTGCTGCAGAAGCAGGACAATTGCAACTCAACGTAATGGAACCTGTAATTGCTTTAACATTATTTGAATCTATCGACATTCTAACGAATGCAGTACATACTTTAACTACTGAATGTATTGAAGGCATCACAGCGAATACAGAGCATTTAAAAAAGGAAGTTCATAATAGTATTGGAATCATAACTGCTCTTAATCCTATTATAGGTTATAAAAACAGTACAAAAATAGCTAAACAAGCTTTAGAAGAAAATCGAAGTGTTTATGAACTAATTTTGGAACATAACATCTTAACTAAAGAAGAATTAGATCGAATTTTAGATCCTAAAAACATGCTGAAATCGTTTTAACTTTCACAATGTAACTTCGTTTTCTGTTCAATTCTACACAGAAGACATTCAGTTATAATCAAAAAATTTCAGAATTAATTTCAGCTGTCTCTAAAAATAAAAAAACGGATTATACAATCCGTTTTTTGTTTTATTTTCTAGCTCTGCGCTCTCTTGCAATCAATGTGTTTTTCATCAGCATGGCAATAGTCATCGGTCCTACTCCACCAGGCACTGGGGTAATCCATGAAGCCTTCTTAGCAACCTCATCAAATGCTACGTCGCCTTTGATTACATATCCTTTCGGATGAGTTTCATCCACCACGCGAGTAATACCCACATCAACAATCACCGCACCTTCTTTTACCATTTCAGCTTTTAAAAACTCTGGAACTCCCAAAGCTGTAATTATAATATCAGCTTTACGTGTAAGCTCTTCTATATTTTGTGTTGCAGAATGCGTCAATGTTACTGTTGCATTACCAGGATAAGCTTTACGACTCATTAATAAACTCATGGGTTTTCCTACAATATTAGATCGTCCAATAACCACGACATTCTTTCCTTTTGTTTCAATTTTATTACGTTCCAACAATTGCAATATCCCAAAAGGTGTAGCTGGAATAAAAGATTCTAATTCCAATGCCATACGTCCAAAATTTTCAGGATGAAAACCATCTACATCTTTATCAGGATGCACAGCATTCAAAACCTTTTGCTCATCTATATGTTTAGGTAAAGGCAATTGAACAATAAAACCGTCGATCTCGTCGTTGTTGTTCAACTCATGTATTTTGGTTAGCAATTCATCCTCAGTGGTTTCCTCTGGTAAAGCTACCAAAGTAGATTCAAAACCAATTTTTTCACAGGTTTTCACTTTACTGCCTACATACGTTAAGCTAGCACCGTTGCTGCCGACCAAAACGGCTGCTAAATGAGGTACTTTTTCGCCACGTTCTTTAATTTTAGTTACTTCGGCTGCAATTTCATTTTTAATTTCCTCTGATATTTTTTTACCGTCTAATAATTGCATTTTCATAGAATGTTTGTAATTTTATTCTGTATTTTAAAACCCTACATATTAGCGTTTCTACGTTTAATTCTATATTTTCGATATAATGTAAATTACCTCATTCCTCCCATGCCTTTCATTTGCCCCATCATTCGCATCAAGTTTTTACCTTGGGATCCTTGCATCATTTTCATCATTTTACCCATTTGGTTGAACTGTTTCAACAACTGATTGACTTGCTGCATATCGGTTCCTGAACCTTTAGCAATTCGTTGCTTACGTTTATTGTCTAGGATTGAAGGTTTTGAACGTTCTTCGGGAGTCATTGAGTGAATAATTGCTTCAATGTGTTTAAAAGCGTCGTCATCAATTTCAACATCCTTCATCGCTTTACCTACTCCAGGAATCATACCAACTAGATCCTTCATAGAACCCATTTTTTTGATTTGTTGAATTTGACTTAAGAAATCATCAAAACCGAATTCATTCTTAGCAATTTTCTTTTGGAGTTTTCGAGCTTCTTCCTCGTCATATTGTGCTTGCGCACGTTCAACTAACGAAATAACGTCGCCCATCCCCAAAATACGATCGGCCATACGGTCTGGATAGAAAACATCGATTGCATCCATCTTTTCACCCGTACCAATAAATTTAATTGGTTTGTTTACAATGGATTTAATCGAAATGGCAGCACCTCCACGGGTATCACCATCCAACTTTGTAAGCACAACCCCATCAAAGTCTAAGCGGTCATTGAAAGCTTTTGCTGTGTTCACTGCATCTTGACCTGTCATGGAGTCCACAACAAATAAAGTTTCGTGCGGTGTGATTTTAGCGTGAACATTGGCAATTTCATTCATCATTTCCTCATCGATTGCCAAACGACCGGCGGTATCGACAATTACAACATTGAATCCATTCTGCTTGGCGTATTCTACTGCATTTGCAGCAATTGAAACTGCATTTTTGTTTTCCGGTTCAGAATAAACCTCTACTCCTATTTGCTCACCTACCACGTGCAACTGATTGATTGCGGCCGGACGGTAGATATCACAAGCTACCAATAAAGGTTTTTTATTTTTTTTAGTCTTTAAGAAGTTCGCTAATTTTCCAGAAAAGGTTGTTTTACCCGAACCTTGCAAACCAGACATCAGAATCACAGTTGGATTTCCCGATAGATTTATACCGGCTGCTGCGCCTCCCATCAATTCAGTCAACTCGTCCTTAACGATTTTTATCATCAACTGACCCGGCTGCAAAGTAGTCAAAACGTCTTGACCCAATGCCCTGTCTTTTACTCTATTGGTAAAATCCTTCGCAATTTTAAAGTTTACGTCGGCATCTAATAATGCACGTCGTACCTCCTTTAAGGTTTCAGCTACGTTGACCTCTGTTATTTTTCCGTGCCCTTTTAAAATATGAAAGGCTTTATCTAATTTTTCGCTTAAATTATTAAACATAATTACTTCCCATTGAAACTAATGGCAAAGATACAATAAAATACAAAGTATATCAAGAATTTATTTTGATTAAATAGCCAAATTTCAACTCCTAAGAATTTCTCGAAAATCACACCCAATCATAGACAAATGACAACTACAGCAAAGTTGTAAGTAAACTCACTTCACGCGAATATCCTTACTTTCACTATTCCCCGAATGTTCTGGTGCATACATACTTTGAATGGTAGAAATTCCGCTTGTAAACATTCCAATGTTGTTTAAACGAACTTCATATTCCAACACGTATTTCCCTTTATTCAACGTATCTACAAAAAAATGCATAGCAGCATCGCGGGTAGATTGGTAATAACCTAAACCGTTTTTATAATGATAGCCCGACAATACATCAACCGGTTCAAAAGTTGCCGGACGAACGTCTTTTATATGCACAAAACTCATATCCCGAACAGCTTCTACTTCGATTCTTACTTTTATTTTTTGTCCTAAAGTCAGTTGGGTTTCTGCTGTTACCAAATCCCATTTATTATCGTTGTCTTCAATATAATAATTTCGAGAAATATTGAGTAATCCATTTTCCGAAGACTTAATTTCACTCATATCTTCAAAATATTGCCAATAAATTCCGCCGAAAACTGGTTGTGAAGTCGTGTTTTTCACTTCCATTTTTCCCATGTTGTTTTTCACTTCATCACCCGTCCATTGATAGGCATAAATTCCGATTTGTTGTTCGGTTTCAGTAGCTTTTTCGGTATTTATTTTCTCATTTCCTACTTGAATTTGGATGCTTCCTTTTTCCGGTTTTGTATCTTGCTGACTCAATAAAAATGCGTATAATGACTGAGTGGTTGCTTTGGTACTTCCCCAATTGGTTTGTAGTTTTTGACTCAACAACCAAGCAGTCAAACGTTGAATTTTATCTTGTGACATTTCTGTTTCTTTGTATGCTTCGATGATTAACGCCTGAACTTCCGCAGCATTGTAATAGTAATAATTTTTATTGGCGTTTTCTTTCCAATACATTCCGTAGGTTTCATCAATAACCGAGCTTTCTTCTAATTGATTGATGATTTGTTTTGCCCAATTTATATCGCCTTTTCGATGTGAAATCAATGCCAATCTCGCTTTATCGTACAAAGATAATTTGACCCAATCTTTTTTCATTTCGGTTAATTTTAAATTGATTTTCGCCTGATTTTCTTTGGAAACTGCAAACGAATCTTTGTAATAACTTTTCACAAAAGCATAATCAATTACTTCTGAAAACGAGGCTTCTTGTTTATTTTGAAATTTCTTTTCAAATTGCAGATCTAAATATCGATGGGCTTTGTTAATCAAACCTTCTTTGTTGTTCAACAATGGATTATTGATGCCCAAATTTTTCAATTGTGCCGCTGTTACCAAGATATGTTCGGTAATATATCGATTTTCATTTCCGCCCGAAAACCAAGGCAAAGCTCCTGACGGCAATTGACGTTCTGTTAAAATATCTTCTATTTTTTCAACTTCGTCATCTAATCGGTTTACATCGAAATAATGAGCAAATTGTGCTTTTTGTTCTTCACTTGAAATCAGATCTTTCATCCAAGGTGTTTCTTGCAACAAAATTTGTTTCAACTCTTCGTTTTCTTCTAATTTTGATTTCGGATTTTCTTTCCATTCTTTGACTAATTGCTGTATCGACGGATTATTTTCCAAAATATTTGATGCGATGACATTGGCAAAATATTTGGCAAATAATTGTTCCGAACATTGATGTGGATAATCGAATAAATACGGTAATGACTGCATCATCAGCCAAGTAACATTGTTGGAAACTTCTATTTTTAATTGATGATTTTCTAAAGTCTTCGATTCATTTTCGATTAAGTTAGTCAATTGATAAGTTTTATTTTCGTTCGCCAATTGCCAAATTGGTAGCGTTTCGGTGACTAATTGTCGATTGCTCAACACCGGAATCACACTTTCTTCTCCGTCGGTAAAATTGCCCGATTGCACCGAAATTCGGTATTGCAAACCTTCGATATTTTTTGGTATTTGAACCGTCCAACTTACGGTATTTGCACTTAATCCTTCTATAATAACTGGAACCAACGGCTCGGTTTTAATGATTTTGTCGGTTAAATCTTCGCCAGTAATGGTGTTGAACAAACGCAACATAGCCGTGGTATTTAACGGTTGAGCCGTGGTATTGCTCACACGTGCTTTCAAAACCACCTCATCGGTTTCACGGACAAAACGAGGTATATTTGGTTGAATCATTACGTCTTTTTGGGTGTTTACCTTATAATCAAAATAGGCAAATTCGCTTTCTGAATTATGTCCCAACGCACGAAATCGCCACTCAGTCAAACTTTCAGGAGCTTTAAAGTTGACTTCAAAAACACCTTCTTCATCAGTATTCAAATGTGGGAAAAAGAAAGCCGTTTCTTGTAGATTTTTTCGCAAAATGATACCTTTATGTAAGTCTGCACTTTTCTTAGTTGTGATTAAAACAGCTCCATTTGCTCCTCGATTACCATAAATAGCCATCGCTCCGGCATCTTTATAAACCACAATCTGAGTAATATCAACCTCATTTAAATCCAAGCGATTAAGCGAAACCGGAATGCCATCAACAATCAATAATGGAGCAATTTTTTGTGTGCTCATTAAAGTAATAGAGCTGTATCCTTCAAGCGTTTTTGCACTTTTTGAAATATCCAATCCAGAAAACATTTGTTTTAAATTATTTACATAATCTATTCGTTCATCTTTGGTTTGTACATCATAAATCAAAATAGGATCGTTGGGTCTTGATTCAATAATCGTCCGATAAGAATCTACAACGACTTCTTCCAATTCTTCCAATAAAAAATCATCGTGTATTTGTAAAGTAATAAATCCACGTGCAATTGAAATGTTTTGAGCAAAAGTTTTGTAAGATTTCATACCCTCCATTTCGAAAATAATTTCGTCCATAGGTTTGGCCTCGATAACAAAACCGCCTTTTACATCCGAATATACTATTTGTCCTGTTGATTGATTAGTTACTTTTACATTTGGCAGAAAATCACCAAAATCTCCATCAACAACTTTAGAAGAAACAAAACCTTCTTTTAACTCATTTTTTAATTGACTATCAATAAATTTATCATATTCTTTTTGTCGATTATAGTCGCCATAACCAAACCAATTTAAAGTATTGAATAAAATATGGCTTTTGAAGTTGAGTGGAATATAATTTATATCCCTATAATTTATTCTTACATAATTGATACTCTTGTCAAAATGAATCTCAGGCAAATCAAAGCGAGAACTTATATAATGTAAGTTCCTGAAATCCCATTCAGATAGATTTTCGTTAGTCAACCGATCGATAGAAGTATCATACATAGTTGCCAAAACTTCTCCTTGAAAAGGACTGTTCGTGTCCGAAGTAACTTTAAATTTCCAATGATATGATTGAGAAGGCGTGAGCTTATTATTGATTTTTTCAGTATGAACAGTCCAGTTATTATGGGCTGCTACATTATAGGGAATTGCGGCTGTTTGCTGATAAAATCTGTTGTCATAAACATAATAATATTGAATATTCAAAGGTAAATTCACCTTGGAATATTCAACTTCTTCCAATACGACAAACGATGTTCCTTTGTTTATTTCAACTTGTTTTTGAGTAAATTTCCCCGTAGCATCCCTTAACTCGATGTTCACATACATACTGTCAAATTCAGATAAGCTTCTAAAAACCAAGTTATTTCTACTTTTACTTTTTTCTTTATCTACAGAAAGGTGTACAATACTCTCATTGTCTTTATATTCTTCAGGAATTTGGTAAGTAAGCCCTCTTTTGATAGGGAAATTATATTGGTGTGTTACATCGGGTTCAAAAACAATCTCATAATAACCTATTTTCCAATCTTTGGTGGGTAAAATTATTTCTGTAATACCTTCAAAATCGATTTCTTTTTGGAAAATCTCTTCTTTTTCATTCCAATCTTTGGTGATAAATTGTTCATACGGAAAAAACTTTTTAAAAGTTGCTTCGTTCAATAACTGATGCTTAGGTGCTTGCCACAATCGTTTTTTGCGATAGGTTTCGTAATCGTGAACCAATAAAACTTTCAAAGTTCCTTTTGCTTTCGCAGGTTTTCCATTAGCTGTTTCTGCTGAAAGTTCTATGGGAAAATCTGCTTTTTTGGTTAATGTAGCTGATGAGTTTATCCTGATACTTAAATCGTTGTACGAATAATACACATTAGTCACCGTCGAACGCACTTCACCAGTATTATCCTGCACATCAATCTCAAAAGAATAGGTATGATAAGGTTTGTTGATAATAGAATCTTTCGCCGACAGATTCATTTGAAAAGGAATTTCAAAGGTTCCGTCAGCTTTTGTATTTGTCGTAAATTCAGGTAAGTCTATTTTTTTACTACTTAATTTTTCATAAGCTTTTGACACCGTAATTTTTGCGGTAACTTTTGCATTGGCAATAGGAGTTTTAGCAAAAGAAATTGCTTTTCCGCTGAGTTGAAATGTTTGATTTGGAAGAAGCGACTCAGAGAAATTATCGGTTTGTAATTCAAAAGTTGGACGTTTGTATTCTTCTACCCAAAAAACCAATTCATCATCATAAAAGTCGATGTTTTCCCAAAACTCTTCTTCAGATTCACTCAAATCATCAGGTTCTTCCAAATAAATTCTAAAACTTCCCAGTGAAGCATTTAGGGGAATTTTGAAACTTCCTGAAAAACTTCCCCATTGATTGGTAACCACATCCGAACTGTAAATTTTGTTGTTAGAAGCGTCTTTGACAACCAAATTTAGCCGAATATTTTCAACTGCATTGGCACTTTTATATTCATATTGATTAAAAACTAATCCTTTAAAATGAACTTCGTGCCCGGGTCTGTACAAACCTCTGTCTGTAAAAAGTTTCCACGCAACCTCAACTTCTTCGTCTTCTTTAAATGACTCTTTATCATAATAATATTGAAAGTTTCTGAAAGAGAAAGTTTCAGTATGTTTGTAATAATCATCGTCAATGGCTATTTTCAATTCTGTTTGATCAAAACTGTTCTTTTTTTTTGGCAAGGCTCTTTTTTTCTTACGCACACTTCCTTTATTGTCGGTAGTGTATCGTTTTCCATCGATTCTTACCTTACTGTTTTTTAAAGGTTTCCCTGAATTTCGATCGTACAATAAAAATTCCAATTCACGTTCTTTTATCTTAGAAACAACCACGGTATTTGTCACTTTAAACTTTACAAACTGTACGCTGTCAACAGCAGCATCATTAATAAAATCTTGAGAATGATAAGCCAAAATATAATTGCCTTGTGGCTGTTTCGGAATAAAAACCTCTGTTGAATTTTCTATATATTTCTGAAAATTCCGCATTGGAAAGAAAATGACAACTTCTTTAGCAAAATTGTTTTTTCTGTAAATATCAAAATCCAAAGGATGTTCCACAGAATTAAAAACATCTTCATCTTCAATTAAATACAAAGCGTTATAAAGCGAATCTACATTGCGATAATTCGCCAGCATTTTTATTCGTTCTTCGGAATGAGCGTACGATGGAGCAGTTAATTTTATTGTTTTTCTATGGATTTCGTTTTTTAGTTTGATGGCATCATTCTTTACAAATTCTTCTGGATTTTTCTCTAACAAAATCGTCAATAATTCATCTGCTTTTGCAAAACCTTTCTCTGTTCTTTCCTGAACAAACAATGTTGCCAAATCGAACCAAGATTTATCAATAAACTCTTTTGTTTTAGCACTTTGTAAAAAATAATCGTATAATAAAATTCGTGTATCTTTTTCTGACTTATATCCATAATTTTTCAAGCGATTGTATCGAACCTTATCAAAAAAATACGAACTATTTTTTAATAAATAATATTCTTCTAATTGCTGATAAAGCTTTACCGCCTGCAATCCGTTTTCAGTAAAATCTGTTTGATAAAAATTGTCAGATAAATCTAAAACTTTCGTTGAAATATTCAGTTCTTCTAAAGTGGTTGTCAATCCATAACTTTCCAAAGAATGATAAATATGGATCCATTCCATAGCAAAAAACTCAAAGTAGTTTTCAAACAAACCATTTTGTTCGTCCTTGATTAAAATAACTTCTTCGTAAGGTTTTATCGATTGAAAAAGTATAGATGAATTGGCAAATGTCAAGGTCTGCAAACGCTTTAACTGACTGAGGTAATCCGCTTTTGTCCATTCCGTTTTTGATTTTTCAGTAAGCGGGACAGTTGTTTGAACTCTTCGGCTGATTCCATACGGATTTTTCAACATTTCATTGTGTAATTCGGTGGCTTCAATTAGGTAATAAAATAATTTTGTCGCTTCCGAAACCGAACCAATCTCTAATTTTATTTGATCAACATCTGGAACCGATGTGCCTATTTCCTTAGCAAATTTTTGTCTGTAAAAAAAGGTTTTCAGTACCTGAACTTCATTTTTGTTTTTATGAGCTTGTTCGTAAATACTGTTTACATTTTTTAAAGCAGTTTTATAACTCCCTTCTTTCTCCAATTGATAGATTTCTTTCCATTCTTTAGAGAAGTTTTGGGCAGACATCAAGCTTGAGCAGAAAAATGCAATAAGTAGTACGATAGGTTTCATAAAGACTTAAATTTTAGTCAAACAATTTACGAATTTTTATCAAATTACCTATCTAACTCATCTTAACTTTTCTCTAAATGGGCATGGCATTTTAAAAGAAAGGTAAGTCCATAAAAAAACCGCTCTAATTGAACGGCTTTTTACTTTTACATTCTCTCTGGAACTTTAATTCCCAATAGGCTAAATGCATTTTTAATAGTTTGTGCAACTTTGTTTGACAACTGCACTCTGAATATTTTTTTATTTTGATCTGATTCTCCTAAAATAGAAACCGATTGATAAAACGAGTTGTACTCTTTTACCAAATCATAAGTATAGTTTGCAACTAAGGCTGGGCTGTATTGATGAGCTGCTAGTTGAATTACCTCTGGGAATTGCGCGATTATCTTTATCAATTCCTTTTCTTTTTCATGTAAAAAGTTCTCAGCCTCGCTCGAAATAGCTGTATTGTATTCAAAATCTGCCTTGCGTAAAATAGACTGGATACGAGCGTAAGTATATTGGATGAACGGACCAGTATTTCCAGCAAAATCTACAGACTCTTTAGGATCAAATAAGATTCGTTTTTTTGGATCAACTTTCAAAATATAGTATTTCAAAGCACCCATTCCAATGGTATGATATAGTGTTTCTTTTTCAGATGTACTTAATCCTTCTAATTTTCCTAATTCTTCAGAAATTTCTTGTGCTGTTACACTCATTTCTTTCATTAAATCATCAGCATCAACTACAGTACCTTCTCGAGATTTCATTTTACCTGAAGGTAAATCAACCATTCCATATGATAAATGATACAAGTGTTCTGCCCATTCAAAACCTAATTTTTTCAAGATTAAGAACAATACTTTAAAATGATAATCTTGTTCATTTCCAACCGTATAAACCATTCCACCAACATCTGGATAATCTTTAACACGTTGAATCGCGGTTCCAATATCTTGGGTAATATATACGGAAGTTCCATCGGCACGCAACACTAATTTTTCATCCAAGCCATCTTCGGTTAAATCAATCCAAACCGAACCGTCTTCTTTTCTAAAAAACACTCCTTTTTTAAGTCCTTCTTCTACTTCGTCTTTGCCTAGTAAATAAGTATCACTTTCATAATAATAGCTATCAAAGTCAACTCCCAAATTCTTATAAGATTCTGCAAAACCATCGTAAACCCATTGGTTCATCGTTTTCCAAAGTTCCACAACCTTTTCATCTCCTGCCTCCCATTTACGGAGCATTTCTTGAGCTTCTAAAATTAGTGGTGCTTGTTTCTTTGCATCACCTTCGCTCATTCCTTGCTCCACTAAAGCGGTGATTTCACTTTTATATGCTTTATCAAATTCCACATAAAAATTTCCTACCAATTTATCTCCTTTCAAACCAGTTGATTGAGGTGTTTGACCATTTCCAAACTTTTGCCAAGCCAACATTGACTTGCAAATATGAATTCCTCGGTCGTTGATGATTTGCGTTTTATAAATTTTATTACCAGCTGCTTTTAGAATTTCTGCCACAGCATATCCTAATAAATTATTTCGAATATGACCTAAATGTAATGGCTTATTGGTGTTTGGCGAAGAATACTCTACCATAATAGCCTTACCATCTTCTTTTGGAGTAATGAACCCAAACCGATCATTAGGTAAAATCTCATTAAAAAATTGTGTGTAATAAGTATCAGCAATCACAATATTTAAAAAACCTTGGATTACGTTGAATTTAGAAACCATATCAACATTTTCTGTTAGATAAGTTCCAATTTTTGTTCCAATTTCTACAGGATTGCCTTTTATCTGCTTTACCAACGGAAAAACAACAACAGTAATATCACCTTCAAACCCCCTGCGTGTTGCTTGAAATTCTACTTTTTCAATCGATAAATCGAATAGTTGTTGAACTGCTTGCTGAATATACGGCGTTAATAATTCGTGTAAAGACATTGATTTAATATTTTAAAATTCAAGGACACAAAGATAAAACTTTTAATTGTGAATTGATTTTTAAAATTGAAGATAAATTCGCAAATAACTCGGTAATTATTTAATGATTACTTTTTTAGTTGCTTTACCTTGATTGGTCTTTACTTCTACAAAATAAAGTCCTGAAGCTAAATTTTCTACATTGATAACTACTTCATTGGTAGTCAATATTTTTTGACCCAAGTTATTGAAAATTGTTATTTGTTCTAAACTAAGATCATTATCTAAGCGAATATTTAAAATATTTGTAGCTGGATTTGGATAGATTGCAAAGTCTACTTTGTTTTCAAAACTTTTATTTGACAATAGCGACCAATCATAAACACGGACGATACCTGGACCATAGTGATCTATATGAAATTTGAATTGAGGAGCACCAACTACACCTCTTGTTCCATCACCCGATACTGCTACTGAATAACCTAGGTATTCGTATTTGTCCATTCCGTTAATATCAGAAAACAATTTTGTCCACACTCCGCCTTGATTAGCATAAACCTTGAACACGCCACCTTCTGTTCTAGAAAGACTAGCCCTGAATCCACCTACACCTAAAAACTTACCGTCTTCAGATAAGGATAGTCCAAAACCAAAACTCTCTTCAAATGAAGCTCCAAATATATCGCTGCCAATTTGTTGCCAATTATTTGAAAGATACTTAAACACCCTTACATGTCCTGCAGAATAAGCTACGGAACTATTAACATAAGCACCAACAGCCAAAACGCTTCCATCTGCAGATAAGGATAAGCTTCGGCCAAAACGATCGGCACTAGCCATTGCATATAAGCTACTACCTTTCTGAATCCAGGATCCTGAAATATTTTCATAGACACGTACAACACCACCAACTCCTTCATGAGGTGTACCAATAGCTAAAATTCTACCGTCTCCAGAAAGCTCGACAGCAGATCCGCTATAATATTGAAAACCTTGACCATTTATATCTTGTCCGATTTGCACCCAAGTCTGGGAATTGTGATTGTATTGAAAAACACGAGCCGTTCCCGCAGGGTTTTGAAAATTATTATTCCAATCTTTGTATGGGGCTCCGATTGCTATTATATTACCATCTAATGAGAACGATATTGAAAAACCAGATTGTTCAGAAACATGTTTACCTTCTATAGTGTTCCCCTTTTGTACCCAGACCCCACCTTTGTACTCAAACACACGAACGTTCCCTGAATTAGTTCCATTGATTGCACTAAAAGGAGAACCAACAGCCAAAATGTCTCCGAATCTAGAAAGTTTAACATCGAAACCACACTTATCTCCAGCGGCCAAACCTAAAATATCTTGTCCTATCTGAATCCAATCACCTTCAATGATTTCAAAAACACGAACCTGTCCAGCTTTAGCACCATTTGATGAATTTTCAGGAGCACCAACAGCAATTACATTTCCATAACTAGAAATGTCAACACTATATCCATTATGATCAAACAAAACATCTCCGAGTATATCTTGACCGATTTGGACTTGACCCCACATGGTTAGTGGGAATAACAAAATAAAAAGTAATTTTCTAATCATAGCAAAGGTTGTTTTTGTCAATATTATCGATAAATATAATAAAAAAAACTCAACAAATGTTGAGTTTTATAAAATACTTCCTAAAAAATCATCGTTTTTTATAGTTCGCCAGACTTCAATATTACTTATATACTTGTCTCTATAGGGCAAACTTCTACAATTGAGCTGAATTTTTGAAACTTCTTCAATATCTTGTAAGAAATGATTATCTTCCCAATAATAACAATACAAATCGGGTTCGTTTTTATCGATTGAAGTAAATCGAGCAAATACTTTAACCCTCCCTTTCACGGTTTGCTTCAGTAGTACTTCTATGCTTTTCTTTTCAAAATAGGTACGAATAACAATTAAAGAATGTTCTGAAGTAGTTGTCTTCTTTTTGAAAGATTGTAAATAAAAATCTGTTATCAATTTTCCATTTACAAATTTTGTCGCAGAATTAAATTCAAAACTATATAACTGATCTTTTGTCCATGAACGTTGATCAAAATCTTTCGTCAATAAAAGAATTTGATTGATTCCATTGTAAAAATTATATGAAACCAAAAGCTCGTAATAATTAATTTTTTTTCCTTCTTTGTAATAAAATCTCGAAAATATCTGATCTACAGTCCCTGTTATTGTCATCTAAAAATCTTATAAAATAATAAATTGCAATTGATGCACTGTTGCAAAGATAATCATTCCACTTATTGCTTCACATAATTTTTTAAGTGTTTTAAAATTTATTCAACAATGAGCATACGTTATTTCAGTTTTCAAAAAAAAAATTACACGAACGTTATTTACTTTTTGACAAGGTTTAACACAATGTTTAAAAACGCTCCAACATTTTTTTCTATCTTTACTTCTTTATTTAATTGATTTTTATGAAGAAATTTATCTTTGGTGGTATGATGTCGCTATTGTTTTTGTTTGCATGTCAATCTAAGAAAGAACCACTTGTGGAACAAACCGAGAATCAACAATTGACATTAATTACCGATTACAATGATTTGTTTTCTAAATTCACTCAAAAAGACGACAAACTATATGTAGTTAATTATTGGGCAACTTGGTGCAAGCCTTGTGTTGAAGAGCTTCCTGATTTTATGGAGGTCAATAAAGAACTGGAAGGAAATCCTAACTTTAAAATGATTTTGGTCAGCTTAGATAAAGCCAGCGCATTAGAAACTTCTGTAAAAGATTTTATAGAAAAAAACAACATCCCTACTGATGTATATTTATTAAGTGACAATAAACGGCAAATGCAATGGATTCCTTTGGTTAACGAACGTTGGAGTGGTGCTATTCCATCAACTGCAATATATAAAAATGGTGAACAGCTTGAATTTACCGAAGGTCAACTCAATAAATCCGAATTAAAAAGTTTAATTGAAAAACATCTCTAAATTTATAATATTATGAAAAAGATATTCCTAATCAGCTTCGGGATTTTATCCTTGACAGCTTGCAAAAAAGAAACTACTATTACCGAACAAACTACTACACCGACTCCTTCTATTACAGAAGAAATCACAGAAACTAGCGGTTATAAAATCGGAGATGAAGCCACAGATTTCTCTTTGATGGGCGTGGATGGTAAAATGCATTCTTTGGCTGATTATTCTGATGCAAAAGGTTTCATTTTAATTTTCACTTGTAATCACTGTCCTTATGTGATTGCTTATGAAGATCGCATTATTGCTTTGGATAAAAAATACAAAGATTTAGGTTATCCAGTAATTACAATCAATCCAAACGACGCTGAACTGCAACCGGAAGACAGTTTTGAACTTATGAAAGTTCGCGCTAATGAAAAAGGCTTTACTTTTCCATATCTAGTAGACGAAGATCAAAAAATATATCCACAATACGGTGCAACAAAAACGCCTCATGTTTTTGTTTTACAGAAAGAATCAGACAAGAACATCGTGAAATATATTGGAACGATTGATAATAATTACGAAAATCCAGAAGATGTTTCTGAACGATATGTCGAAGATGCTGTTGACGCTTTATTAGCTGGAAACGAAATAAATGTCAAAGAAACTGTTGCTATTGGATGCACGATAAAAGTTAAAAAATAATTTAAAAAGTACAATTTACTAAAGATTATTCTCTTTATTTAAATTCTAATTTATGGCAAAAAACAAAACGACATTTACAGAGGAAAGTGTCTTGCAATTTATTGATGAAGTAGAAAACGAACAAAAAAGAAAAGACAGCCTTCAACTAATGAAATGGATGGAAGAAGTTAGTGGTGAAAAAGCTAGAATGTGGGGTCCGACAATTATTGGTTTTGGTGAATATTTTTATAAATACGAAAGCGGCCATGAAGGCTCTGCTCCTTTATTGGGATTTTCTCCTAGAAAATCAGCATTTTCACTTTATGTCTTCACGGGTTTAGACGAACATAAAGATCTATTAGAAGATTTAGGAAAGTTTACCACTGGAAAAGCATGTATTTACGTCAAAAAACTTTCCGATTTAAATGAAAAGAATCTTAAAGAACTCATGCAATTTACCATTAACTACATGAGTAATAAATTCGTAAGATTATCTACATGAAACTAAAAGACCGTGTCAATATCTCTTACACGGTCTTTTAGTTCAACTATTTGGTAGCTGCTTCTTATAAATTTTCGTTTATCAATCGTTCTAAATCATTAGCAGAAAAAACTGCCGATTGACGCCATCTAATTTCACCATTTTTAAAAATAATCAACGTAGGCACACTGCGTATCTGATATTTGGAAGCTGCCTGTTGGTTTTTATCTACATCAATTTTCACAATATCGGCTTTATCTCCAATCCGCTTTTTTAATTCTTCTAAAATAGGTGCTTGCATTTTACAAGGTCCGCACCACTCTGCAAAAAAATCGACTAAAACAGGTTTGTCTTGATGTATTAATTCTTGAAAAGTCATGTTATATTGATTTTAAAGTAATTACTTTTTGGTATTTGGTCGAAACAAGGAAAACAATAATCCTCCCATTGTAGAACCATAAATAGTACTGTTAAGCGGTTTTGAAGTTATAGCACAAGTCCCCGAAACACAGCCTACATAATGCCAATACAAATAACCGGCTAATGCACCGATAAAAACGCCGGCTATTACTAAGATGTTTTTTTTAATAAATTCCATAATTTACTTGTTTTGATATTTTTTAAATTGCTATTTTTCGTCTTAAAAAAGCAAATAAAACTTTGCTATCTTTTCCATTCCATTTTCCACATTCCTCTCAACGTTCCTAATTCATAACCTGTTGCCAAATCATTTGGATATTTCATTTGGATGTATGCTCTCGTTTCTGGTTCAATATCTGTTTCTTTGTCACCATGACACCTTAGACAGGCGGGCATTCCCATCGAAATAGTTTTATAATAAAAAACCGAACCATTGTCTTCAAAAACTTGTTGATTGTTTTTGGGGTTTAAACGGAATTCATTCCAAATCTTTTGATCCATTTCTGATTGCAATCCATTATTTGGATTTCGATTCCTGTCGGTTAATCGTTGTATTTTAACTTGGTGATTAACAGATAGTGAGTCTGTAAAAAAGAGTGCCTTTTCACTACAAAACTCTATTGCCTGAACCACACCACTTTCTTGAATTTTTTGTGATACATTTGATAACAAAACAGCCTGCACTTGATTCGAGATACTATCGCCAATTGTTAGATAGGCTTCCTTTTCAGGAACCGACAGTTCTTTGACCTTTTGACAGCCAACCACCGTAGTCAGTATTATGATTATTTCTACGAAACGTTTCATTACTTGACCTCTTCGTATCGAATTTCCTCTTCTATTTGTTGTGTGTTTTTATATCGAGTTGGTGCGCAACCGGAAGTTCCACAACATCCAAGATTCAACAACGCCATCAAAGCATAAAATCCACCAGCAAATACAAAAAACCACATTTCTGATTCTATTCCTTGAAAAACAATAAAAACTCCTAATGCAAGGCGCAACAACCTCATGAAGTTCCATTTTCTAAAATAATTGTTCATTTTTTTATCCTTTTTTTATTGCTAAAACCCTCACAACAAAAGCTGTACCAGCATGATACTTTCCTTCATTCAGCTCTGTTTCAGCCTGATATTCTTCTATAAATTCAAAATTTGAAAAATCTGTTTTCAATGCTTCCAAATCGTACAACATCTCTATCTTCTTCGGTCCACCTGCATTTGGGTTTATTTTTTGTAATTCGGCATGCTGGGTACCAAAACCTTCAATTATCAAAGTTCCGCCTTTTTTTAATAAACTTGCCATTTTTTGATGGTATTTTCTTCTTTTTTCATTCGGAAAATGAGCAAAAATAAGAACCAATGCATCAAAAGTTTCATTTTCGTAAGGGATTTGCTCCACATCCGACACCAAATAATCGATGGAAACCTGTTTGGTTTGCGCCAAATGCATTGCTTTATTTTTACCCTCTTCACTTTGGTCAAAAGCATATACATCCCAACCTAACTGGGCAGCATAAACAGCATTCCGACCTTCGCCTTCACAAGGAAACAATATGTTTCCGCATGTCATTTTAGACAATTGTGTTTTTAAATACTCATTCGGCGTCTCGCCATAGACAAAATCAGTTTGTCGATATCTTTCATTCCAAAATTCTTTCATAGTCTTTGATTTATTACATAGATGTGCGCTGTCTGGAAATATATTTTAGAAGACAATTCATCCACAAGTGATGCTGAGATGTTATGTTTTACAAAACCTCTGGGTGAATAGTCACTTCGGTTTTCATTGAATTTGTAACCAAACAATGTTCCTTTGTTTTCTCAAATACACGTAAAAGTCGGTCTTCTTTTGAGGCGTCTGTAAGTTTTACTTTTGGATGAATAGCTGCCTGAGTAATCAAAAACTTACGATCGATTTGTTCTAATTTAATAGTTGTTTTGCACTCAAAACTTTCAAATTCCACTCTTGAATTTTCTGCAATTGCCAAAAAAGTAGTCATAAAACAACTGTTGATGGCTGCTGCATAAAAATGTTCCGGCGACCAAATGTTAGGCACTCCGTTAGCAAACTCTGGAGGGGTGGCACATTTAATGCTTTCATCCAAATCAGGAGAAGAAACCACTCCAACCCTACCTTCTTTCCATTTTAAATCGACTTGATAAAAATACGTTGTTGACATCTTTTTTCCTTTTTAAATTATTTTGAATCGTTCAGAGCAACTTGAACACTTTGCCAAGTTCCCCCATTGGTAACATTTTTAAAACCGTTTTGTTCCAAAACTCTTTTAGCTTGTCCACTGCGGCTTCCACTTCTGCAAAACACGACAATCTGTTCCTTTTTCTTAAACTTATCCAACTGAGAGGATAATTTATCCAAAGGAATATTGACAGCACCTTTTACACTTCCAGCTGCAAATTCACTCGGTGTCCGAACATCCACCAAAAATGTTTTTGAATTAATAACTTCTTTTAATTGTTCTTGGGATGACGAACCCCCTAATAAATTTTTAAAGAATCCAAACATAACTATTGTACTTATTGTAATGATAATAAACGGAATGGTTTTCTTTGATACCATATCTTTTAAATTTGATGTAAAATTACTGTATTTGACAAGATTGAACTGTAACAAAGGTTACTCAAGTCATTTTTTGCTTGGTATTCCGATTTTTTATCTTTTAATATACTTGTTTATCTTTTTTCCACTGGATGGCTGAATTATGAAATAAAAAGAGTGTTTTGTATTCAATAAAAAAACCTCCAAAACATAGTGCTTTGGAGGTTTTTATATTGTATTTCAAACTACAAATCATTTTTCATCTGCAGAAGGCCCATAAATTCCAGGAAGTGGAATATTAAGCAATCGCATATAAACAGTAAGTTGCCCACGATGATGAATCAGGTGATTGGTTATAATGAACCGATAAGCTTCAATCTTAGATGATTCATATAAAATATGTGCGCCCGCTTTCAAAATCCAATCAGTTGACCAAAACGCAGGAGTTTGTGTATTTACAAAGGCTTTACTTTTTAACAAACTCTCTTCTAACAACTTTTTCAACTCCGCTACATTTGTTGCATTGGGTGCTTGATAGTCTGTATGAAAATCAAAGCTGTCTTTGGTAATTGCCAAATAAACCCAATGATGCAGTTCGACAATATGTGAAGTCAATGCTCTCAACGACATGGACTTTTCATGCGGTTTATATTCCCAATGTTCATCTGTGAGGTTGTTCAAAATCCTTAATGTATTGTGCGTTTCCCTCTCAATCTCAGCAATAATTCTGTTTTTAATATCCATAGAAAATTCTTTTAATTATTGGTAAACTATCTTTTCTGTAAAATACTGTGCTCTTAAACACATACAGAATCCAAAATTAAACTTTTTTAGCGATGACTCCGCAAAATAAATATTTTAATTCTCTATAGTCAGAAAATGTCAAATAATGAAGATTGTATTTGTCATAGAAAAACATCTTTTTTTGGATGGCATCTCATTAACTGTTTTTGCTCGAAAGCTTTATTCCATATAAAGCTCAACCCACAATAGTGCAAGCAAACAAATAAGAGCTAAAATAAGCAAAACAGCTACTGCATATTTTTCTTTAAATTTCCTCATGATTGATTAAATTTATTTGTATTGCATCATTCGCTTGCTTTACAAAAAGTTTGTTTTTTAGTATTTACAATTTGCCTAAATAATGTTCCATTTTTTGTTGATGCATTAAAGCGCCCGTCCACCGGTCGATTTTACCAATGTACGAACTCAAAACCTTTATCTTCTAAACGTTTCATTAAACTAGGTTTATGTTTGTTGCCTACTACATACACAATTTTGTTGTTTTTTTCCTCTAACAGTTTCTCAACCATTAACCCTTCTCTCAAACCGTACAATAGGTGGTGCACAATATTACGACTGGTTTTACCACATTTATATTTATCGTCCAAAGAGGTTTCCCAATCACATGTTTCTAAAGTAACTTCGCCATATTGTTTTTCATATTCATCCACTAAAGATTTTGTGCTGGCATCGTTCCAAACATCGTTTTTATAATCTACACCGTGATAGACATCCATTTGATAAACAAATTTCTTGTGTTTTTTCTTGTTTTTTCCGCTATCCGAAGCATATAAGGCGTCGTTTGTGAGTTTTCTAAACTTTCGTTCATACCTGTCATTAACCTCAGCATCCTCGCTGACAGATAGCTTTAAACCTTCATAGTGAACAGTATAACCCAATTCTCTCAAGGAATCTATCTTCACGGCAACTTTGTCATAAAACGATTGTTCTGCCAGGTGCAACATACCCATAATCACAACTTCTTTTTCGTCCGAAACCATTTTGGTTGGCATAAAGTATTTGTTATGTCCTTTGGTAGCAATGTCTGAAAAAATTTGAGAATTGCATGATATACATACAAAACAAAATAAAGAGGCTAAAAAAATGTTTTTCATAATATTGATTTTAAGAAAGGACTGTTTTAAAATTTTACTTAAAACAGCCGTTTTTTAGTATTTACAATTTGCCTAAATAATGTTCCATTTTTTGTTGATGCATTAAAGCGCCCGTCCACCGGTCGATTAATTTTCCGTTTTTGTCAAACAATAAAAAGGTAGGCGTTGCATTTTCCTGATACTGAATATAAGTATCCGTATTGGTAAAATCTTCTGCATAAACCAGTGCCCAGTTTTCGGTGCTAAGAATACCAAATTGCTGATAAGTGGTTGCGTCAGGACTTTGCAATACGCTTGCAGCTTGTATTTTATCTGCGTATTTATCTGAAAACCCTTTTGTGATAGGAAATGACTGATTACTGCTTTGAGAATAACTTGATAAACTAATTATTGAAACTATATAAAAAATCAAATTTTTGTGTTTCAAATACTTTTTCATAATTTATTAGTTTTTCATTATTCTGTCTATAATGTCCTGTTCTTTCTTGGTCAACAATAGGGTGTTTTGCGTTTTCCAGTATTCCTCAGTATAATTTTTTCCTGCATTATATAGAGTTGATTCTCGATACCTTTTAGTTCTATCTTTATTTTTAACATTAGCTTCATAACCCGTAACGACCAAATTATTTGAACTATATGAAGACAAGTAATATTTCCCTCCTTTTATCGGAATACCGTAGGTAACCTCGTGTTTTAAAGCTTTATAGTAAGGTAAGTATTTGTTCTCATCCAACTTATAGCTCATCTTTGATTCATATAAACCATTTTTGAATTCAAAACCTAAGAAACGAGATGTTTTCGCATATTTTTGGTGATGTTTTTCGGAAGTTTTAAAGTAAACATCTAAGATTAAATTCGAAGGTTCATCAATCAACACTTTTCCTTCGTATAATACTTCTTTTACGTTTTCTTTAGGGATAATAGTAATTGCATACATTCCTTTTCCGTTAGTATCTTCTTTATAGTCTTTTTCAAAAATATAATCTTTACTTTTCAAAATATGTTTTACCATTGGGATTTCGTATGCATCAACCATCACTTTTCTAATGTCAATCGATGAGTTGTCGTCTGCCGATTTTAAACTATCTGCTTTATTGTCAAATGCCCTGCTTTGTTTTACAAAAACATCGGATTTACCGTTGTTTCTTACATAATAATCTAACAAACCGTCAGAAAAAGTTGTAATAGTATCATTGCCTGCTAACATCCGATTGCTTGCGTCAACATATTTGCTTTCAATAAATTCTCGGAAATAGGTATGTAGTATAACAGATTTCTCTAATTTTTTTAGCGAATTTTTATACGCATTCTCCAAAATATCTTTGCCACTTTCTACCGTAAAAATCAATTCTGCTAAATTGTAAGCTTCCGACTCTAAGTAAACCTCTAAAAAACTTTTCTTACTGTTCAATTCTTCAGCCCACACCGCATAAGAAACATGCGAAAATATTAGTTCTTCAGTCTCTTGGGGTACAAATATAACAAAACCACCTTCTGCATTTGTTACAGTTGCACCGTTGTTGCCCGCACTTACAGATACTCCAGCAATCGGCTGTTGTGTTTTGAAATCTTTAACAACACCTCTAATTTGATTGTTTTGGGAGTAACATACTCCCAAAACAAAATTAACTATTATAAAAAGAAGCCATTTTTTCATAATTACTTGATTTAAAATTGCTGTTTCTTCTTGTTTTATTAAAATATACGAAAATATTTCATTTTAACACTTTTATTTAAAAAGTTCATTTACAGTTATTTACAACGAAGTAAATGACGATTTTTCCGTCCAATTGACGATTTGGGGTAAGGAAGAATCGTCATTTTTTAAAATCGTGACGATTTTTCCGTTCGGTTTTTTGCGACTGTTCCATATTTGCTACAGTAAAATAATGCAAACAGAAAGCAAGGATTAAATGAAAACAAAATTATTAGGAACCGCACTCATTTTAGCTATGTGCAGTTCGTGCGAAATGACAGACGAAACATTTGCAACAGAAAACTCCGATAATTATCGGGATAATCAAGCCACAAAAGCGTACACAACAAACAGTGTATAGGAACCAGAAATTTCTTATTGAAATTTCAAAAAAAAATTTTTAAACAATTAAAATTAAATCAAGCTATTTGTATAGAAAAAAAATTGTAATTGATGAAATTGCCCCAAAAACTACTTTTATTCAGTTTATTATTGACGATTTTTCCGTTGACATTTGGTGCGTTTGGGCAATCGACCGCCGATTCGTACGAAAAACTGTGGCGTGCCATACAATCCGATACGCTTTCGCAAGAAAAAAAACTAAATTTTTTAGAAACCTATTACCGCAAAGCACAGATTGAAAAAAACACCTTGGAAGAGTACCGGGCATTGGAGAAAAAATCGTTCATTGTCCCGTTTGACGAAGCTGTTCTTTTGTTAAAAAAGATGCAACCTCTGGTCAAACAAATAGCAAACGATAGTTTGAATGGAGATTTTTTAAACAGAAGTGCTGTATTATATTATGATAACCGTATGTTTAGAGAAGCGTTGGACTATGCGATACAGTCAGAAGCTTTTAACGAAAAAAATAATTTTCCTTACAACCTGAATGTTGTACGGATTACCATCGGCAATATTTATTACCACACCAGACATTACGATAGAGCGGTATTTTATTTTACACAGGCTAAAGACTATTACCAAACCAAAAAGGACTATAATCACTTACGTGGATATGTAAGTAGTTTGTATAGTTTAAGTAAAGCCTATTGGCAATTGGAGGATACAGCCCAGCTTGCTGCTACCATTAAAGAAAGCGAACAAACGGTTGTGTTGTTAAATCCTAAGCACCAATTATTAGAAACAGCTTATTTAGATTATGTAAAAGGCGGGTTGGCTTTTTTGCAAAACAATGACAGTGAAGCCACCAAGTATTTTGAAGCTGCACTGCCTATTATCAAAGAAAATGGAGATTTTACCAACGAACACGTTATCTATTTGTATTTGGGTAAAATCTTGTGGCGGCAAAACAAAAAAGACCAAGCGGTAACTTACTTGACAAAAATTGATGAGTTGTTTCGTGAAAAAGAATTTTTGAATTATGAGTTGCGTGAAACGTATGAATACCTAATTGCTTACTACAAAGAAAAAAAACTACCACAGCAACAGCTACAAGCTACCGAAAGCTTAATTGCACTGAACAATCGGTTTGAAAAAGAGCAATTAAGTATTACAAAAACCTTACACACCGAGTTAGATACAAAAAAATTGGAGACTGAAAGAGCTGCGTTGCAACAGTTGCTGAAAAGTAATAAAAAAACCTACCGTACTTGGCTAATGTTAGCTGCTGTTGGTTTGTTGTTCATGGCTGTTTTAATGTATAGACAAAATAAAGCCCAGAAAAAACTCAAGAAAAAATTTGACGAACTACTTCAAAATACCCCGTCCGAGGAAGTAAAGATAAACGTTCCCAAAACTGATTCGGCAACTGAATCATCCAAACCCAAAAGCGCTGCCGTCAAAGTAACCGAGCAAAGATTGTTGCAATTATTGGAACAATTTGAAAGTGAAAAGAGGTATTTGGAGCCAGTAAAGTTATACGAATTGGCGGAGGAATTTGGCACCAACCGCAATACTTTGTCAGCGTTGATTAACGAACACAAAGGCAACTTCAGTACCTATGTTAACAAGTTGCGCATCAATCAGTTTGTAAGAGATTTAACTTACCAGCCAGACCTCCGAAAAATGAGTTTAGACGAATTGGCGATCATGTACGGCTTTGCTAATGCTAAAACACTTTCGACTCAGTTTAAAGAAGAAACCGAATTAACGCCTAATTATTTTCTTAAACAATTAGAGTTAAGAGATATAGAGTTAAGCCGAAACGCTTCCTAAACAAGCCCTAAACTTATCGCAATTTATTATCGCAGTGCAAAAGCCAAAAGGTCATTCAAACGAATGACCTTTTTTATGAATGTTTAGTATGTTTCAGATAACTATTCACTTCAAATACCCTTACTTTGTAGGGGTCAGGGGAGAATTTACATATTCCTTCTGTACTGCCCACCAACATTAAACAAAGCAGATGTAATTTGTCCCAAAGAACAAACTTTTGTTGCTTCCATCAATACTTCAAAAATATTTTTGTTGTTGATTGCCGCCGTTTGAACTTCTTCTAAAACTTGTGCTACTTTTTCAGCATTTCCTTTGTTCAGGTTTTCTTTGGTCTTGATTTGGAATTGCTTTTCTTCTTCGGTTGCGCGAATCACTTCTGCCGGAATGGTTGTTTTTGAACCTGTAGATGACAAGAAGGTATTCACACCAATAATCGGGAAATCACCATTGTGTTTCAAGGTTTCGTAATACAACGATTCTTCCTGGATTTTTGAACGCTGATACATCGTTTCCATTGCGCCTAAAACGCCTCCACGTTCTGTAATTCGATCAAATTCAGCTAATACAGCTTCTTCGACTAAATCGGTTAATTCTTCGATGATGAACGAACCTTGAATAGGGTTTTCGTTTTTCGCTAAGCCTAATTCTTTGTTGATAATCAACTGAATAGCCATCGCTCTACGAACCGATTCTTCGGTTGGTGTTGTAATTGCTTCGTCATACGCATTGGTATGCAGTGAGTTACAGTTGTCGTAAATCGCATACAAAGCTTGTAAAGTTGTACGAATATCGTTGAAATCAATTTCTTGTGCGTGTAACGAACGACCCGATGTTTGAATGTGATATTTCAACATTTGCGCACGTTCATTCGCACCGTATTTATTCTTTAAAGCTTTAGCCCAGATCTTTCTTGCTACACGACCAATCACCGAATATTCAGGATCGATTCCATTCGAAAAGAAAAATGATAAGTTAGGTCCAAATGCGTTAATATCCATTCCGCGCGACAAATAATATTCCACATAGGTGAAACCGTTTGCTAAGGTAAATGCCAATTGCGTCACCGGATTTGCACCCGCTTCGGCAATATGATATCCCGAAATTGAAACCGAATAGAAATTACGTACATTTTTCTCGATAAAATATTCTTGCACATCACCCATCAAACGCAACGCAAATTCTGTAGAGAAAATACAGGTGTTTTGAGCCTGATCTTCTTTTAAAATATCTGCCTGAACCGTTCCACGAACTTGAGCCAAGGTGTTTTTCTTGATTTCAGCATACACATCAGCAGGCAACACTTGATCGCCCGTTACACCCAAAAGCATCAAACCTAAACCATCGTTGCCTTCTGGTAAATCACCGTTATAACGAGGACGTTCAACAGCTTTTTCTTTGTAAATCGCTTCGATTTTCGCTTCAACCTCGGCTTCTAAACCATTTTCTTTGATGTATTTTTCACAGTTTTGATCAATCGCCGCATTCATAAAAAATCCAAGCAACATAGGTGCTGGACCATTAATCGTCATCGAAACCGATGTCATCGCGTGTGATAAATCAAATCCTGAATATAACTTTTTCGCATCGTCTAAACAACAAATCGAAACTCCGGCATTACCGATTTTTCCATAAATATCAGGTCGATGACCTGGATCGTTTCCGTATAAAGTTACCGAGTCAAAAGCCGTTGATAAACGTTTTGCAGGCATTCCTTTCGATACATAGTGGAAACGACGGTTGGTTCTTTCCGGACCACCTTCTCCAGCAAACATACGCGTTGGATCTTCACCTTCACGCTTGAATGGATACAAGCCTGATGTGAATGGAAATTCTCCCGGTACATTTTCTTGTAAAACCCAACGCAAAATATCGCCCCAAGCTTCGTATTTTGGTAAAGAAATTTTAGGGATTTGTAAGTGCGACAACGATTCAGAATGGGTCTGAATTTTAATTTCCTTATCACGAACTTTAAACGAATAAACTGGGTTTTTATATCTGTTAACCTTTTCGTCCCAAGTAGTAATAACTTCCCAGTTGAAAGGATCTAAATTCATTTTCAATTTGTCAAATTCAGCCAATAAAACCTTTGCTAAATCTGCATTTTCTGTTCCCGTAATTTCAATGCCATATTGATTAATCGTCGGAACTTTTCCTGTAAGTGTTTCAATGGTTTTAAAGAAGCCGTACAACTTCTGCGCAACTTCTTTTTGCGATAAAACCTTGGCATCATACGCACGGTTGTTTTCAGCAATTTCTGATAAATAACGCGTACGAGCTGGTGGAATCACGAAAATCTTCTCCGACATTTCTTTCGTAATTTCAAAAGTAGAGTTCAAGTCTGCACCTGTTTTTTCCACTACTTTATCCATAATCGCTTTGTATAATTGATTGGTCCCTGGATCATTGAACTGAGAAGCAATCGTACCAAAAACCGGCATTTCGTTTGGATTTACATCCCACAAATTATGGTTGCGTTGGTATTGTTTTTTCACATCACGAATGGCATCCAAAGCACCACGTTTGTCGAATTTATTAATCGCAACAATATCAGCAAAATCCAACATATCGATTTTTTCCAACTGAGTAGCCGCACCAAATTCTGGTGTCATAATGTATAAAGACGCATCTGAATGATCTAAAATTTCGGTATCCGATTGACCAATTCCAGAAGTTTCTAAAATAATTAAATCGTATTGCGCCGCTTTCAACACTTGCAAAGCTTCTTCGACATATCTCGACAATGCCAAATTTGATTGTCGTGTAGCCAACGAACGCATATAAACACGAGGATTGTTGATTGAATTCATACGAATACGATCGCCTAATAAAGCACCGCCTGTTTTCTTTTTTGATGGATCGACAGAAATCAATGCGATGTTTTTATCAGGGAAATCAATCAAAAAACGACGAACAATTTCATCCACCATTGACGATTTTCCTGCGCCACCGGTTCCTGTAATTCCAAGAACAGGCGCATTTTTACTTTCAACTTTATCAAAATCAAAAATCTTCAAGAAATCTTCTTCACGATTTTCAGCCAAAGAAATTAAACGAGAAATGGTTGTAACATCTTTGTCTTTCAGGGATTGATAAACATCTTTACCAGCAGGTAATTCCAAATCTGGTGTAGCAAAATCAGCCTTTTCAATCATATCATTGATCATCCCTTGGAGACCTAATTCTCGTCCATCATCAGGTGAATATATACGTGTGATACCATAATCCATCAATTCTTTGATTTCTGATGGTAAAATCACACCACCACCACCACCAACAATGCGGATATGACCTGCTCCTTTTTCTTGAAGCAAATCGTACATGTATTTGAAATATTCGTTATGACCTCCTTGATATGAAGTCATCGCGATTGCATTTGCATCTTCTTGAATTGCAGTGTTTACAACATCTTCAACCGATTTATCGTGACCCAAGTGAACCACTTCGCAACCGGTTGACTGAATAATCCGACGCATGATGTTAATCGCAGCATCGTGCCCGTCAAATAGAGCAGCCGCAGTAATAATTTTTATTTTATTCTTTGGAGTATATTTATTGCTTTCCATTATAAAAATAGTGATTTACAAAACGGCAGCAAGTTAATCATTTTTGAGCAGTTGATAAAACATCTAAAGCAATAATATTATTCAAAAAAAAGCGACGAAATTCATCGTCGCTTTTTTTACATTCCGTATCAATTATCTTTTTAATGAGAAATGTCCTGTTACTTCTTTTTGCAATCCTGTTTTCGGATCTATGTATTCTGCTTTAAACCAGTAGTCTGTTGATGGTAGCGGATGTCCGTTTAGCGTTCCATCCCATCCTT
>Ga0265293_10002294_pt1 | contig 38986 bp, 41 predicted proteins | sample Munlanlewell138R_FD_192505 | JGI IMG/M metagenome (GOLD analysis project Ga0265293, IMG submission 192505) | Leachate microbial communities from a municipal landfill in Southern Ontario, Canada - Leachate well 138R | ecosystem: Engineered > Solid waste > Landfill > Unclassified | place: Canada... | reverse complement strand
ATTTCAGGGATACGCCAATACATAGAGCAGCAAACCCGACCCCATTAAGGAAGGCTACAGCCTTCCAGCGCTATCCTTCCCCGCACTAAAAGTACGGGGCTTGTCGCGCATTTTGGTCATTCAAAGAGCTGATAAATTTTTGCGTTTTTTTTTGATTGCTGTATTCCTACGAGCTCATCAGCTATGCGCTTTTGTTCAGTTTGGCATGTAGAAACCAAGTCGCGATATAACTCCAGTAATTCCTGCATTTTCTCGCGCAGCTCTTCTGCTGGGCTATGTGGGTCTGATAGCGCATCATCGACTGCTTGTCGACACTGCAAGTCTAAAGCCCCGATGGCTTCCCAGTCTTTGTTCATTAACGCTTCACGTAGCGCTGTACCCGACTGTTGCAACTGCAATACTACTGCACTCATGTGTAGACCCTCTTCGGGATTATCAGGCCGCAATTGCGTCCCAACCCTCTTTAACTTCACGCAGCAAACCGGAAACTTCCTCTAAAATAGCGGAGTCGTTTTTCAAGTTAGCTTCCATTAAGCGCCTAGCCATATAGTCATACAGGCTATCCAAATTAACGGCAATTTCACCGCCCTGCTCTATATCTAAACTTTGACGTAAGCCATTAACTATACCAATGGCCTTACTAATTAATTCGCCCTTCTCGGCAGTCTGTTGACGCTCCATTGCACCACGTGCTTGAGCCAGTCGTGTTAAGCCACCTTCCATCAACATTTGAATTAAACGGTGCGGATCAGCACCTGCTGCCTGGGCTTGTGTATTAACAGTTTGATATTGCTGTAAAGCCGTCATCGCGTTCATTTGTTCGTGCCCTCATGTGTTGCGGATTACTCTATTTATCGACAACAGCACCAATTTCTTTAAAAAATAACTCAAACAACTGAAAAACAAACACTAAAACTTACTGAAACTATTTTTCTGATAAAAATAAAGCCACTACACGTATTTCGGCCTAAGTCTAAATGCGTAGTGGCTTATTTATGTAGCCTGTTTAAGGTTTCTTTACAGCTGCGTTGGTTCTTTTGCAGGGTCAATTTCTGCCCATGCATCGCGAATCTTAACCACTAACTCCTGCACTTCTTCCAAGGTCTTAGGGGTTTTATCTACTGCCACATGGGCTAAGCGACGAGTCATATAGTCATACAAAGCATCAAGGTTTTCAGCCAGCTCACCGCCCTGTTCTTTATCTAGACTGTCTTGCAACAGGCCGATAATCGTCAGAGTTGTGTCCACAGCCTCACCACGTTCAGCGTGGTTATTGGATTGTTGCGCAGAAATAGCTGCAGAAATACGGTCTAATGCGCCATCGAGCAAAACCTGCACTGCTTGATAGGGTGTTAAATCTTGTTCTTGACCTACGTTGCTATATGTATCTGTTGGGTTAGTCATGCTTTATTAGTCCTTTCGTGACATGCCAGGCAAGCTAGCTAGAGATTGCATTAGACTACTGCTGGTTGAGTTTAGTTGACCTACCAGCGCGTCCATTGCGTTAAACTGTTTGAGCAATCGAGCTTCAATTTGTAATGAGCGCGCATTTAAGCGTTCTGTTTGTTTCTTAATATCTGTACGCGTTGACTCAAGGCTCTTTTGTCTCTCACCAATAATACCGCTTTTGCCCGTGTAAGCATCTATTTTGCTATCTAAGCGAGACATCAAGCCGTTATCACCAGCAATAAACTGCCCTACTTTATCAAAATTTTGCGCGAGTGAAGCATCTAATTTTTTATCATCGATTTTTAATTTGCCATCTTGCTGGGTAGTGATACCTAAATCCGCCAATACCCGCATGCCTTCTGCACCTGGCATTGCATTACCTAGCTCTGCACGCACGCCATTTAACAGGCTACGCACTGTAGAGTCACCCACCAAGCCGCCGACCACCGGTGGTTTATCATCACCGACTTTGGTTACAGCAGTTAACTCTTTGGCTACGCTCATAAATTCGTTATAGGAATCAACAAATTTCTTTAACTGATCTTTAACGCCTGAGCGGTCTTCACCAACGGTAACTGTCAGGGGTTTGCCTTCTTCAGTTTTACCTTTAAGAGTGAATTCAACATCAGGGATAACGTTTGCAACTGTGTTGGTTGCGCTCTCAAGCGTCAAACCATCAACACTAAATTTAGCATTTGCGGCTTGCTGTAAGTATCCAGCACCGCCGCCCGCCTCGGCTTTTTTTGTGCCGTCGACATTAAAGTCTGCTACTACGCCATTTACACCTTCCAGCGTTCCGGTCATCACAATATCTTTGTCTGCACCCGTTTCTTTCGAGCTAAGCACAATCTGCGATTCACCGCTGGCTGGGTTATTAACAATATTAGCTGTAATGCCCTTGTCTTTAAGCTGCTCATTGAGCGCATCACGTACATCCGTCAAACTTGAGCCATCAGCAATGTTGACGGTAGTTACCTCACCATCGGAGCCCAGCTTAACGTCTAAAAAACCAGCCCCAGAGGCTTTAAAATCTGTTGCAACCGCTTGTGTCGCTACTTTACTGCTGGTCGCCAAGCTCGTCACTTCTACACTATAAGTACCAGCCGCTGCAGTTTTGCTAGCAGTCGCGCTGAGTGCCGAACCATTAGACGAACTCGCCTTCATGTTATCGAATAGCGACAGCTTATTGAGATCTTTCATTGAGCTTTGGAAATTACTGAGTGCGCTCTGTAACTTACCTAACGCAGAAAACTTGGCTTCAGTGGTCTTCTCCTGGCGTTGAAGCTGGGCAGCTTTGGGTGCTGTTTCTGCCTGCACCATTGAATTAACCAAGCCTTTAATATCTAAGCCAGAGCCTATTCCTGTAATACCTGCCATGTTATCCACCTTCGTCATTCTGACGTTTGTTGCGTGTTGGAGAGCTGAGCGTTAGCTAACTGAGCAGCTAAACACTGCACACTTCTCACTGAATACTTTACTGATTTTGTATCTTGCTGTCATTAAGCTTTAGGCGCGTGCCTCAAACAGCAAACTGCGCATCTCATCCAGTCTTTCGGCCAAAACGAGCGCATCTTCAGTCGGCATCTGACGAATAACCTCGCCCGAGCCCGCATCCATAACTTTTACTATTGTCGTGCCTGTTGTGTCATGAATGGAAAAATTCAAATTCCGCTGCATCACTTTGACTGTTTCTTGCATTTTTTCGACGATTTGTTCGAACTCTTCTTTACTGCGTTCAGCTTTGGTTGCTTGTGTTTCCTGCGCCTGTTCCGATTGAGCTACAGAGCCATCTTTGTGCTCTGAACGCCCTAGCGCCTGTGCTTCAGTCACGGGGGACTGTCGTTCTTGCACTGTTCTAGGCAGCACGCTGAAGTTGGTATTAATTTCCATAACTCACCTCCGAGTTCATAATTTAGGCGGGGTGGCGTGCGATAACCACGCTCCCCCGTCAGACTATGCAACTCTCAGATGCTCGTTACTGCAGCAAACTAAGTACCGACTGTGGCAGCTGGTTAGCTTGTGCCAAGATAGCTGTTCCAGCCTGTTGCATAATTTGGTTTTTACTCAATGCTGCTGTTTCGGCCGCAAAATCAGTATCTTTAATTCTTCCTCGTGCGGCAGAGACGTTTTCTGCAATATTCTGCAAGTTTGCGATGGTGTTCTCAAATCTATTTTGCACCGCACCCAAATCAGCACGTTGCGCATCAATTTTCTGGATGGCTTGGTCAATGATTATCACCGCAGTTTGTGCACCAAGTACAGAGTTAATATCTATATCTGATACTTTGTTATCTGTGGTTGGTGCAGTTAGAGCAACATCTGTTGCTGCAGTTGCAGCTGTTTGTGCACCCGCCAAATTTTGACCGGCACCAAACTTAAGCGATGAAATTTGACCTGCACCGGTACCCGAGGCTAGGGACGTTACCAAATCAAATGCACCAGTCTCATTAGCAAATGCACCTATGCCGATATTAGCATCGTTAATCACTGTAGCCAGCGCCTGCACCTGCTCGGCTTGAGTCGCATCTGCTTCAAAGTTCGCTGAAAAAGTCTTAACTTCACCACCTGCCATTTGCACCTGAACCGCGATTACACCTGATGCTGATCCTGCAGCACCTAGAGCGTTAGCTGGAATAGTTCCGGTACTGAATTTAGCCTCTAACGCTTTACTGCTCATTTCATCCAGCTTAACAGTAATGGTTTCGTTCGCCGCTGCACCCACCTGGAAGGTGGTGGCTTGGAAGCTGCCGTCCAGCAGTTTTTTACCACCAAAACTAGTGGTGTTAGCAATACGGTCAAGCTCTTTTTTCAACTCAACCACTTCTGAGTTAAGCGCTTTACGCTCCTCAGCGCTGTTTGAGCCGTTGGCTGACTGCAGTGATAAATCACGCATGCGCTGTAGAATAGTGGTGGATTGCTCCAATGCGCCCTCTGCCGTTTGCGCCATGGAGATGCCGTCGTTGGAGTTTTTCACTGCCACACCCATACCATTAATCTGGCTGGTCAAACGGTTAGCAATCTGCAAGCCAGCGGCGTCGTCTTTCGCGCTATTAATACGCGAACCTGTAGACAAACGCTGCAACGAAGTGGCGAGCGCATTAGTAGAGGTATTTAAATTACGTTGGGTATTCAGTGACGCAACGTTAGTATTTACTGAAAGTGCCATAGTCTTAGCCTCCAGGGCTGATGTTTAAGTAATCAGACGTGCTGCTTGGGTATGCCAATTGCATGTCCCGAATACTTAGCTATCGTCTTCATTTTTCATCTTTAGTTATCGTTAGCGTCAAAAATAACTCTCAAACTGGAAACTCTTGTTTTCGCCAAAGCTTTGACAGTCATTGGTGACGCACTTAATACGAAGCAGAAAGCGTGCCAACTTTTAATTTAACGTTTAAGACAAAACAATTCCTTTAACATCAATGACTTGAAAACAAGCACTGGTAACAAAATTTAATCCTAACCTGCGTCAGCATTCTTTTTTTCTGGAAATTCTTTGCCGCTTACCCTGCTGCAAACCTGCTTTTTTGCTATCGCAAACTACAGAATCAACGCAAGTGCCGCCAAGTAATCACAATCGAGAAAAGTTACGCTCTAACTCTAACAAAGCCTGCACTGCCCCATATTTTTTGGCGCAGGCAAACGCATCTCTTGAATTTTGTCTGACGGATACCTATATAATCAGCAACTAATAACTTTGGAGCACTAAGCATCATGATGCGCATTGCACTTTTTCTGGCAACTAACCTTGCCGTTTTGATTATCGCCAGCATTACCTTAAAGCTGCTTGGCGTTGACAGGCTCACCGACACCGACCTCACAACACTATTAATTTTCTGTGCTGTCATTGGTTTTTCCGGTTCGTTTATTTCTTTATTTCTATCCAAATGGATGGCGAAAAAGAGCACCGGCACACAAGTTATTGATCAGCCGCGCACTCACCACGAACAATGGTTGGTTGCCACTGTGCAACGTTTGGCGCGAGATGCGGGGATCGGCATGCCTGAAGTAGGTATCTTCCCAGCGTATGAGTCCAACGCTTTTGCTACTGGCTGGAACCGTAACAATTCTTTAGTCGCGGTAAGTCAAGGCTTGCTTGAGCGTTTTTCTCGCGAAGAAGTCGAAGCCGTTTTAGCCCATGAAATTGGTCACGTAGCCAATGGCGACATGGTGACCATGACTTTAATACAGGGCGTGGTAAATACTTTTGTCATGTTCTTTGCACGGATTTTTGGCAGTTTTGTTGATAAGGCTATTTTCAAAAACGAAGACGGTCCCGGCATCGGTTACTTTGTCGCCACTATCTTTGCCGAACTGGTATTGGGCATCTTGGCCAGCATTATTGTTATGTGGTTCTCACGTAAGCGAGAATACCGCGCAGACGAGGCTGGCGCACGCTTAGCAGGTAAAAACGCTATGATTAATGCATTGCGCCGCCTACAGATGGAGTCAGGACGCGAGTCCGAAATGCCTGCTTCAATGAGCGCCTTTGCAATCAGTGGCGGCTTAAAGCATGGCCTAGCAGGCCTGTTTATGAGTCACCCGCCGCTCGAAGAACGCATCGCTGCTTTACAGAGTCGCTAATCTTTACTGTATGCGCGCAATTTGGGTATTGCGTGCATACAGGTTGACTAAAGCTAGCATCTAAGAAAAAACCTAACGTAGCTTATTAGGTTTTTCACTTCCGCGATTCACATACCGCAAAACTCAATAATACAGACATCAACCACCTGTCATATGTCTGTATTCTCGCCGTAATTAGCGCCAGCAGTAGTCCTTATCACCTGTACTAACTGAGCGCACTCCTTTAGCATTTAGCACTAAATTACCGCATCTTGTCTCTGTAAAACTGGGGGTTGCAGTCAGCGTATAGCCGCCATCATTTGCCACACCGGAAAGTGACACTGTATACCGTTGATTAGCCGACTGATTACTCGTTAAACCAAGCTTAGAACGATCAGTGTCAGCCGTTACATAGGCGTTATTCTGAGAGAAGTAACGTTCTTGCCGAGCAGCTATATCACTTAAAAATGCCTGCCCTTCCGCACGATTACTCCGATTAACATATTCCTGATAACTCGGATAGGCAATGCTGGCAAGAATGCCAACAATCACAACCACAATCATTACTTCTATAAGGGTGAAGCCGCGCATTCTATTATTCATTTTTTCCACCTACTTTTAATGCTCGCAGAGGCCGGCAAATAGCCGGCCTTGTTCCTAGAGTTATGGTCAAGCATCATCAATCATGCGCCATGACTGCCTGCCCATCGAAGACGAATCTGGAGCAATTGGCTCCTGATCACCTGGAGCGTTGGCCTTGAAGCCCGCTTCATCCTGACCGATGGAAATCCCTCCTTCAGAACCAAACTTAATTCCAGACATAATTACATTATTCGCACCGCGTGTATCAAACGCGTGATGTAATGTTTTTCCACCTGTAGCAGGATTTATTGCATATAACCAGTTATCCGCACCATTGCCACAAGGGTCTGCATTAGGCACTAGAGTCTGAATAAACAAGGTGTTACCAAGCACACGCATCTCCTCGATCATCATCTCACCCTCACGCTTGCTACCTACCTGCAAGTCCAGTCGCCAACCACGCTTTTCATTCCACTTAACGGGATTTTCGCTGATTACTCTAGTTGTACGGCTAACTCCAGTCGTTTTCCCAGTGCCCGTAGTCTGCTGAGCAATACTCTGACTTGCTAAACCACTTGCAGAAATAGTATCCGAAGAGGTTGTTTCAGCTTTAGTTTTTGCATCCCAGATACCATACAAGCTTTGTGCATGCGAGGTTTCACCTGCTTTATCACCCTGATACAAGTAACGACCTGTGCCAAAAACAACCAGATAGCCAGTACGGGTCGGGTGACGCACAATACTAGGAGCAGACGTTATAGGCTGGCGCACATTAGAGCCATTAACAGTATTTGCAGTCTTGGCAATAAACATAGGCTTACCACCATAAGAGACCTTAAAACCAGATGTGCCGCCTGTTTTATCACCATAGATTGGCCCATCGGTACGCTCAGGATTAGCTCCTGCACCCAGCAAATCAAAACGCCACAAATTGCCGTGCAAGTCCCCCGCATAGGCATAATCGGCCACACCATCGCTATCAAAGTCAACCAACCGTGGAGTAGATAGACCATTAGAGCCAATGGCCTCACTTTGCACTGTCAGCTCTTCAATCATCTCACCACTAAAGGCATCAATGATGTAAAGCGAAGCTGCTCCGTTGTTACTGCCATCACCTTCATAGCCGTTACCGGTGACTACCGCCCATTTGCCATTGTGCAGGCGAGCAACGGTAGGTTTGGAGAAGCTATAACCCGGTTTGACGTCCAAATCTTCTGCCTCGTTGGAGTTCTCATGCAGCTCCCACAATAAACTGATATTAGCGGGATCTGTGATATCCAATGCAAACAACCCTTTGCCACCAGCGCGTAGGGTTCCTACCAAAATCGTGCGCCAGTTAGTGCCATCAAAGGCATCCGCAATGACTGGTGTGCCATCTACGTAATACTCATGACTGTAGTTGTGTCCGGTCAGTTTGTTCAGCTTGGAGAAAACAGCCGTAGGCACAAAAGCAAATTTCTCTACACCTGTTGCCGCATCAAAGGCATGTAACATACCCGCATTACCACCCACATAAAGCATGGGGCTACGATTGGCAATGCTAGTCATAAAGGTGGTATAGGCTGTATTGCCTTCCAGTCGATTGGAGAAGCCTGCCAGATAACGCGCACCGGATACCACCACCGGCTGTGAAGAGAGAAAGTCACCTAACAAAGAAGCACGCCGGCGCATCTTCCCTTCCTCTACTCCTTCATGCTCCCTACTGCCCCTGATGTAGTTAAGACGATCCTCCCACGTATACGCTCCTGACTGTTTTCCGGGGTCTGGATTAAATGACAGTGCATGTTTCAGAGCCTGGCCGGCCTCGTCCGTGGTGAAGCTCACCAATGCATTGCCTACTTCATTCGCCATTTTGATCTTACGCTCATGCTGATTGGACAGCTTTTCGCTGGCTTTCCATTCTGCTTCCACTACAGTCTCAAACTGCCGCGTAGCGTCATTCCATTGACGGTAGGATTTCGTTTTCTGTATTTCACCAGTCCAGCCATCAGCGCTGTCAAAGCTCGTTTGATAATAATAGGTTGCCAATCGATCCGCCGCATCCTCTCCAGCGCCATCACTTTCCAAGGAGACACTTAACCCCGGCATGGCTGCAGATGCCTTGCGGTCAGCGATGCGCGTTAAAATATCGTTAAACGCCTGCACCATGGCTTCTGGTGAGTCGACACTATAGAACTCGCCACGGGAGTTGATGGCGGCGTGCCAGAGGTCGTAAACGTTGTTGGCACTACCACTGCTTGCTTTGGGCCAACTGGTGCCTTGCAGCAGCTCGGCATAGCCTTCACCGCCATGGGTACTGCCTGCCCAGGGCAGATTTGAGTTGCTGCCCGTGCCAAGCGAAGTGGTCAGGCCCAGCGCCATGATGAAGTTGGACATGGACTGCCATTCAGCAGGGTTGTTGCGCGGGTCCCAATACTCCTTATCGCTGTCGTCATTTTTGTAGGGAATATAGGGGCGGATCTTGTTGTCTAGGCTGGTATTTAAGTCAGTGGCCCAATAATGCATGGCCAAGTCAGCTAGGGTTGAGTTGCCGGCATTGTCATAGAACGGCTTGTTTTGGTCGTAGTCCTTAACGCCGTATTTCTCCCCACTGGGAGTGGTGAAAGTGGTGTGGTCGCTACGGAAGCTGCTTGGGTTGGTAGTCGTTGCGTTCCACATGCCATCGGTCATCATCACATGATAGCTAGGACGGCAAGCATAGGTATTGGCATCGTCATTGCCCGTGTTTGCATAAGGCGTTTTTTGCCAAGGGGCGGCTGTTTTAAGAAAATCACCCGCACGTTTCATGGCTGCTGGCAGTGGAGTACCTTTATTAAAGTAACGTTTACGCAGCCAGGTATAGAACTCGCCGCGGTGCTTAACGCTATACGGCTTGAGCTTGTTATTGCCGCAGGTATTGCCACTGTCAGATTCAAAGGTTTTACAGGTATCTAGATCCTGCCAAGTAAAGCGCACATCCGGTGACAGATTGTAAAAGGCAATTTTGGCGGCAGACAATGTGGCTAATGCACGGCTGCGGTAGAAGGAATACCAGATGGCAAAGTTTTGCTTGCCATCGACCAGCTGGCCATTGGGGTGTTTGAGGCGATTGCCTTTTTCGTCATAGGCACTGGTTTCATCCACCCAGACAAGGCGATAGCAACGCTCGTCTTGGGAAAAAGCATCTTTGCCGGTGCCTGAATCATCCTCAAATGTGCCGCAGCTGCCTACTGCACCATTGGCTGTGCGTTTGTAGCTGGGTTCAAATTCGTAGTAGTAGGCGGGAACGCCTTTATTAATTAGGCCAGCGTATGTTTTATTGTTTTTGTTATAAGTATCATAAACTGTGGCTGTACTGCCATTAAGAGAGCACAATACAGATTGTGCACCTGCACCAAACATCAGCTCTGCTGTGCATTTACTTGAGCTGGTACGAGTGACTTTGACCTGTACAGCATAGTCTTCATCGGGACCAAAGGTATAGGTTGTATTTTGACCAATTCCTGTGATCTCTTTGTAATTAAAATCGTCTGGATGCGGTGCCCAATTTAGCGAGCCGCCATTTGTAGCGTCAGGCGCACCTTGGCGATGCTCACGAGCAAGCCTGTAATTATTGCTCAAATCTCGAAGAATATTCCCCTTTGTATTGCTCCAGTCAGCTGACAACCAAAATCCATTCAACGGTGCGTTGGTAAAACTGGTTGTCAGTTCGATCTCCGATCCATCTTGAGCAAAGGTGGGTGGAATGTCGTAAATCACATGCGGGTTATAGGCCATGGGGTTAGTGTTTGCGGCGCGCATACGACGGGTGTTGTAGCCACCGATTTTATTGGAATACACGGAAGTTGTCGTACTCGAAGCATCTGGCACAAAGCTCCACGACATACTCCCCGACTCATCCAGAGTCAAAATCATATTCGGCGGCACACCTTCCGACAAACTCAGCGGCACCTGCGCTATCTGCTGATTAGCCTGTGCATTCATTGCTGCCAGCAGAACACCAGAGCACAGCAGGCCCGAGGTTGTCGCTTTCCCTAGGCGCATCATCATATTTAATCTATTCATCCGACTATCCCTCAGTTCAGTCCAAGATAAACTACAGACACCGTTGATTGCACGGCAATCTCATCATTGGCTTGTGCGGTAATTAAAAAGAAGTACGTACCCTTACCTTCCAGCGCTGCACCATACTCTGGGTTGAGCGTTTCGTTTTCTTCCGAACCAGACATAACCCTATAGGCATTCCAGTAAGATTTTTCACGGTCGGCGGTAAAATAGTTGGCCGGTGTGGGGTCCAGCCCGCGGAAAGGCATCCAGGCCAGTACATCTTGCTCACCTGCACCGTCCGTACCCTCATCACTACCGACTCCGTTGGTTTTGTCATAACTGTTTGTGTAGCTGTTACTGGCCTTGAAAAAGCTAATCGGGGCAGAGAAAAAGTCCTCCAACAAATCTGTAGTCATTTCGTTCAACAAACAAGGTTTATTGTTACCATAACGATTGAGTTTATTGTCTATTTTGCAATTGTCGGTGACATTTGGCTCCAACTTATCGCGCAAATGTGCCGGCCCATAAAAGCGGAATTCACCTTCGCGAGTAGCGGCATCAGCTAGATTTTGTAAGCGCTCGCTTTCCATGCGGTTCGCAGTAATACGCGACTCAAGCACCACTCCACGCATATTAGTAACAGTCAGAACTGTCAGCACCAGCAGCATAACTAGAGCAATCAATAGCACTGCGCCTTGCTGCTTTCTTTTTGAGTACATCATCTTCATGGCATCATATTCCTTATTGCCTGTGCACCTACAGCTGCTTGGTAAATTTGCCGGTTATCCTGAGCATTCAACCTTTCAGCACTGTCCGTTGCACTATTACCCAGCCAGTGAGTAAGAACGAGTGAATCAAAATCCCGCTGCCCTGCCGCACTAGCACTGAGTACTGAGTAGCGTACAGCGCGAACAATACCGTCTGAATCACTCCATGCAGCTGCTTTTTTGTATGGACTGGATGATTTAAGGCGCTTCTCGTCAGCCAAGCCCGAACCGAACTCAACTTGCATATCAGCTATGCCACTAAGCAGTTCAACCGCAGCAGTACCCTTATCACTGACGCAACTGATAACCCCTTTATTTAAATCACTAGCATGTGAAACAAACTTGATTGCAACATGAATATTTTCACTCTGTGCGGGATAGCGGAAAGGAGTTTCCGAAGCCAAAGTTGTAGTAGAGCCATCACAAATCATTTCACCAGCCATAGCTGGTTGGTAACGCATGCAAAATCCTACTTCAGCAGTACTTTTCAGCTTAGTTATAGCCGCTTCCGCCGGAAAAGCTGCACAGTGATTACTAAGGGCTGTTGATGCTGGAAAAGCATCAGACATATCCTGATCTGGGACTCGGCGATAGCCCGCCTTACTGAGCAACTCATCCAGTAATAAGCTAACAAAGCGGCTATTAGATAGGTTTCCTGCTTGGCTTTGCTGGAAAATGTAATTTCTTTTATTGTCGATATAAACTTGAGTGATTCCAAGAATCAGAAAGCTACTAATAGCCAACGCAACCATTAGCTCAACAATGGATAGCCCTCTCTGGCGATAAAAAGCTTGGTTATTCATAGCTCCACCCGCGTAACAAAGGTACATATATCAGAAGTTTGATTAGGCCCACAAACAGCCTCACGGCTACGCCAAGCCACCTGAATAGCAAGAGATGAGCCTTGATAGGCATTACCCGCACACTCAGGAGCACCGTTTCCACCTAGCTTAAAAGAAGGACAGACCTTGAATTGCGCACGCACGTCTGCATCCGTAGTGCCCGGTAGAACACTTTCAACTTTTCTCATCCAACAATTAGCTTGCTCTTGTAGCGTCTGCGGTAGGCTTGACGGACAATTAGCCTGATTAAGCTGCAAAGCTCCACTAGCGTTATACACAACACTGGTCGGCTTGAGTTCGGTATAGGAGTATTCTAGCGGTGGGGTTTTGCTGTAGAGGTCATCTCGGTAAGAGCGCATAATCTCTATCAGTTCATTGCTTAAGCTAACAGCAGAGTCACGATGCACAGCCTCAGTGGTATAGTTAATCGCTCGTCCCTGCAGTGCGACCATGCCCAAAATGCCGACACTGGTCAGTAACAGGGTAACTAAGACTTCTATCAGGCTGAATCCTTTAGTTGTTTTCATGCTTCACCTCAAAAACTTGTGCAGCTAGACATTTTATTACTGTCATCTTTATAGCCTCGCGAATAGCGCTTAACCATACCGCTAGCACTTATATCAATCAGGTAGCCAGTATCCTTATCACCAGCACGACATACAGAGATCTTAGCCGCGGGATTAGCCATTCCATGCCCTGTAAACGAAACAACCTTTCCCGCGCCTAAATTATGATTGGTTGACGCCTGCCCAGTATTGAATTCTACCTTACGCTCATAGCTAGAATCACCGGCAGCCTTAACCTCCCAACGCTCAAGATCTAGCTCATATGTTTTACGGGCTGCAACCGCTTGCGAGCGCGCATACTGAACAAGCGCGGTCAATTCATCCGCTTTGGCCTGCACCTGATTATTACGAATAAACTGGGTAAAATTAGGCACTGCAATAGTGGCCACTATCGCCAGCAGCGCCACGATTATCATTAATTCTACGAGGGTAAACCCGCGTTCATTTAATGTATTTGGCATGATTAACTCCCTATAGATCTATGAGCATGAGCATGGCAAAACCCAGCACCTTTGTCGTGTAGCTTATGACAGCAGGTATAGTTTTATGGATAAGTGGCAGGCAGGCGTCAAGTTGTGTGATTAACAACACAGATAGGCACCCTAGGTGTTCTGCTGGAGCACAGCTTCTGGGTGATAGCGATTATAACTTCAGCTCAGATAGTGCCGGAAAATCACCATCGCGCAAAAATTGCGCTCCAACAGTTGATAGGGCGGGAAGATGTATTTTTATGCGTTTTTAAGTAATGCCGATAATTCTAACTGGCCCTCTTTAACCGGCGGACACCAGTAATAGCCACCAGTCACCGGGCGGCTAAAACGATACAGACCGTCGGTAATACCGTCATCCATGCCAATCATGCGTTTTAGCTGCATTTCAAAGGCATCTAATGAGTGGCCAAAAGCCAAAAAGACCAAACCCGCCACATCGCCGTCTATATAAGGCATAGAGCGGCGTACAACAAAGGCTTCTGGTTCAAAGTCTTCCATAGCAGTACGTTTAACATGAGCAGACTCTGGCGCGTCTTCAATTTCTTCGTTATCGCTGAGACGACGACCAATAATATGGTCCTGCTCGTTCTGCGGCAGGGATTTAAAGAAGTCTAAATTATGCTCCCAGTGCTGAACCGCTGCATAGCTGCCGTAAGGTGCTTGCACATCAGATACGGCCTCTACCGCCGCTGCATCGACGGGGTTTTCGGTGCCGTCCTCATAGCCGCTCAGATCGTGACCTGATAAATAACGAAACGCATCTGTGACCTGCACTATATGCAGTGCAGGCGCCAAGGCTTTTTCAATAGCGCGGGTACGATAAAGCAACTCGCCACGATCATCGCCACGCAGCCAACACCACAGCGCGTGTTGGGTGGACGGAACATCAATCCCCTGATTACTTAAAGCTGGGAACACACGTAGCTTATCCAGCGGCATATCAACGGCCTGTAATAAAGATACCCCAAAACCTACCAGCGTGGCCTCACCATCGACCAGCTGCGCTAGGCGCGTTAGTGCAGCACCTAGCTGCTTTGGCTCATTCAAAGCAAAAAACACATGGCGCGCCAAAGGTGGCACTGGCTCGACAAGGATAGCTTTTTGGCATTTCATATTGATAACTCTCTCGTTAAAATTCGTTTAGACGGCAAAACTTTACAACAATGTAAGACAAACTGCACGCGCAAGCATTCCTTACTGCAACCCTGCATTACTGACACTCACTCAGCATATTATATGGCGCGTTTAGCAAAGCCTCTTTCCGTAATTTGTCTAACTGTTTAATGCAGTACTCGCGCTTTAATGCGCTGGATTTATCATCACACAGCTCAACATACACTAAAGCCTGCGCGGGACTGCTTTGAAAAAACCGCGCACCCTTACCGTTTAGATGTTGCTGAAAACGCCGCTGCGGATCCGTGGTAATCCCACAATACAGCGCTGTATTAGCAGCCCGAACCAAGTACACATACCAATTGGACTGGCTAGGCTTTTGTGCTTGCTTCGCGCTAGACTGAACCCCGTTTTGTTTGGACAAGGCGTTTCCTTATGTCTATAAAAATCATTACTACCGGTGGTACCTTCGATAAAGTGTACTCCGATGCGCTCTCTGAATTCAGCATTGGCGAACCCATGGTTGAGCCCTTACTGCAGGAAGCGGGCGTGCACTGCGCATACCGCATCGACAGTCTACTGAAAAAAGACAGCTTAGACTTTACCGATGCCGACCGCCAACTGCTTGCAACCGCTATAACACAATGCCCTGAACAGAAAATTCTGGTGATCCACGGCACTGATACCATGACGCTCAGCGCACAGCAGCTCGGAAACCCGGGCGATAAAACTGTGGTATTCACTGGTGCGATGCAACCTGCACGGATGCGCAATACAGATGCACCCTTTAATCTTGGCTTTGCCTTAGGAGTGCTACAATGCCTGCCTGCTGGGGTTTATATTGCCATGCATGGGCAGGTTTTTACTGCTGAGCACGTACAAAAAAACCGTCAACAGGGTCGATTTGAACCTATTTAACTGGCCGCTTTTATACGCTTTATAGGATTTAAGAATGTTAGAAACCGCATTAATTGTTGAAGCACTTAAACCCGCCGATGCCTGTGTGATTTGGCTACACGGCCTAGGCGCTGGACGCAGTGATTTTGAGCCAGTCGCACGCATGCTACAACCGCAGCTGCCCACAGTGCGTTTTATTTTACCGCAAGCACCCACCCAGCCTGTGACCATTAACGGTGGCATGGCGATGCCAAGCTGGTACGACATTTTAGCGATTAGCCCCGGCAAGCGCGCCATTAATAGCGAACAGCTGGAAGAATCCAGCGAAAACCTGATTCGCACCATAGAAGCACAGCGTGACAGCGGCATCGATCCCAAACGCATTTTCTTGGCTGGGTTTTCTCAGGGCGGCGCTGTGGTTTTACACACTGCTTTTTTGCGCTGGCAACAACCGCTTGGCGGCGTACTGGCCTTATCCACCTACGCACCCACCTTTGAAGACGCCAGCAAACCCTCCTACAGCTATCCGGTGCTGTGCATGCATGGGCGTTATGATGGCGTGGTGCCGGTACTCATGGGACAAGCGGCTTATCAACAACTCACACAATGGGACATGCCTACCACGTGGCAAGACTACCCCATGCAGCACGAAGTCTGTCATGAGCAAATTATTGATATCGGCCACTGGCTGCACAAGCAGTTAAACCCTAGTCTTGCAACCGATTAAAATACTGGATGCGGCACTTAACGCCCTGAATTAAATAACGTAAAGCTGCCGCAGTCTACCGATTGAATATTTCCCTAATTTCTTGCTTTAGCTTAAACTTGGGTCTTAAATATTTTTCATTGCGAAGTAACCATTTTGCTTAAAGCCTTTAAAAGAATTTTCCCAAAAAAAACTGACGGCAGCAGCGCCAACCAAGCTGCACCTGAACCTGTAGAAACACAGAGCACCGAAGCCAAAACAAGCCAGCCAAGAAATAATAAAAGTCGCCCACGTAAACCACGTCGCGAACAACAAAACGCTCGCCCAGAAACAACACCCTGGTCAATTAAGGATTTTGTGGTTGAACCTTTACCGGGCAAAACCCGCTTTCATGACTTCCAACTTACCCCTGAACTGATGCGCGCCATCCAAGAGCTCGGCTTTCCCTACTGCACCCCTATTCAAGCGCAGGTTTTAGGCTACACCCTCAAAGGTCGCGATGCGATTGGTCGCGCGCAAACGGGCACCGGCAAAACGGCTGCTTTTTTAATCTCCACGATCAGTCAGTTACTCGAAAATCCGCCACCCGAAGAACGTTTTATGGGTGAGCCGCGCGCACTGATTATTGCGCCAACCCGCGAACTGGTTGTACAAATCGCCAAAGATGCAGAGGACCTAAGCAAATATACGGGTCTTAATGTCATGAGCTTTGTGGGCGGCATGGACTTTGACAAACAACTGCGCCAGCTAGAGGCCAAACACTGTGATATTTTAGTGGCCACCCCAGGTCGTTTACTGGATTTCAATCAGCGCGGCGAAGTGCACTTAGACTTGGTTGAAGTATTAATTCTGGACGAAGCTGACCGTATGCTTGATATGGGCTTCATTCCCCAAGTACGTCAGATAATTCGCCAAACCCCACGCAAAGAAATGCGCCAAACGCTGTTGTTTTCGGCAACGTTTTCCGATGACGTGATGGACCTGACCAAACAATGGACCTTTGAGCCAGCAGTGGTTGAAATCGAGCCAGAGCAGGTCGCCAGCGATACTATTGAGCAGCACGTCTATGCGGTGTCTGAAGACAACAAATACAATCTGCTGTACAACCTGCTGCAAGAGAAAGGCTGGCCGCGGGTGATGGTATTTGCTAACCGCCGCGACCAAGTGCGTCGCATTCAGGAGCGCTTGCAAGCCGATGGCATTAAGGCGGAACAAATGTCGGGCGAAGTACCGCAACAAAAACGTATTCGCGTACTTGAACAGTTTCGCAGTGGTCGTATTCAGGTGCTAGTTGCTACCGATGTAGCCGGGCGCGGTATCCACGTGGATGACATCAGCCATGTCATTAACTACACACTACCCGAAGACCCTGAAGACTATATCCACCGTATTGGTCGTACCGGACGCGCCGGCAGCTCTGGGATTTCAATTAGCTTTGCGGGAGAAGATGATGCTTATGCTTTGCCGGCGATTGAAACTCTACTAGGCCGCAAAATAGAGTGTGAACCACCGCCGGAAGTATTGCTTAAACGACCACCCCGCCCTGGTCGTTAATACGCACAACGAGTTCTAAGCGCGCGGCAAAGTTACGCCGCGCTGCCCTTGATACTTACCATCACGATCCTTGTACGACACTTCACAAGTCTCATCTGACTCAAAGAACAGCATTTGCGCAACGCCCTCATTAGCATAAATCTTGGCCGGCAGAGTCGTGGTGTTGGAGAACTCCAGCGTCACATGCCCTTCCCACTCCGGCTCCAGCGGCGTGACGTTGACAATAATACCGCAGCGCGCATAGGTGCTTTTACCTAAGCAAATGGTTAACACATTGCGCGGAATCCGAAAGTACTCAACGGTACGTGCCAACGCAAACGAGTTGGGCGGAATAATGCAGTACTCACCCTTAACGTCCACAAAGCTTTTTTCATCGAAGTTTTTAGGGTCCACTGTCACCGAGTGCAGATTGGTAAACACCTTAAACTCATCCGCACAGCGCACATCATAACCATAACTAGAAACCCCATAAGAAATGAGCCGCTCGCCACCCTCATTGCGCACTTGACGCTCAACAAAAGGCTCAATCATGCCCTGTTCTTGGGCCATTCGACGAATCCACTTATCGGACTTGATGCTCATTGGGAACCTCTTAAATTTAGTTATAAATTCAGTTATGCAAAACAACAACGCATGGTATCTGACTCAATTGCGAACTCAAAGTCAAAACTGCCACCTATTTTTAACTTATTCACATATATATACCAAATATCTACAAAAAATAGTGATGGCTAAGTAAATTTAGGGTAGAGTACGCCCCACTGTTGTTGCATGTGTCACCGTGAATTACCCAGTGTTTAGATTTTGATCCATCCATTGCGAATCCTGTAACTCCTTGCACTCAGTATTCAGATGGCCTAATGCCATGCTTTAATTTACTTCGTTCAAGGGAACAAATAAATGTCTAATCGTCAAACAGGCACCGTTAAGTGGTTCAATGATTCTAAAGGTTTCGGTTTTATTACTCCGGAAGCTGGTGAAGATTTGTTTGTACACTTCCGCGCTATCCAATCTGATGGCTTCAAAAGCCTGAAAGAAGGCCAGAAAGTGTCCTTCGTTGTAGCTCGTGGCCAGAAAGGCATGCAAGCTGAAGAAGTGCAAGTTATCTAAGCAACAGCTAAAATAATTTACACAAAAAACCCGCTTCGGCGGGTTTTTTTATATCCTAATTGCTTTATTGTCACCTTAGGCTCGCAAATGCTTAGCTGCCCTATTTGCCTTGCTCAACTTGAGCTTACCGACACCACCGCCCAGTGCGCTAACTCGCACCACTTCGATCGTGCGCGGCAAGGTTATCTACACCTTTTACCTGTACAGCACAAAGCCAGCCGCGCTCCGGGCGATAGTTCTGAAATGGTTGCCGCGCGGCGTGATTTTCTAAACAGCGGTCACTATCACCCCCATGCTCAACAACTGGCTGACTATAGCGCCACCATAGCACCACGCACTTGGCTGGATATTGGCTGTGGCGAAGGCTACTACACTGACAACCTCGCCAAGAGCTTACCCTTAGCGCAAGGATACGGCTTAGATGTCTCCAAAGACGCCATCAAACAAGCCTGCCGCAGAAGCAAGCAGATTCAGTGGTTAGTCGCCAGCATGGCGCGTATCCCCATGGTCGAACACAGCTGCGATTTGCTCACCAGTGTTTTCAGTCCTTACTCATGGGCAGAAATCCTGCGCGTACTCAGCAAAAACGGCACATTTTTACGCTTAGGCCCAGCGCACGATCATTTAATTGAGCTGCGCACTAAACTCTATGATCAAGTGCGCCCCTATGATGACGCCAAACACCTACAAGACTTACCTGCACAGCTAAAATTGACCCACACCGAATATATGCGCTACAGGCTCAACCTCAGCGATAGCACGGCTCGCGCAAACCTGTTAGCCATGACACCGCACGGCTGGCGTATTAACGAAGAGCGCAAGCGCAGTATTATAGAACAATCCATCGATGTTACGGTAGCCGTTCGATTTGATTGGATTCAGCCCGTCTAAAGAGGCACTCAACATGCAACCCGACATTGAAATTTACCTCAAAGATGCAGACCAAGAAGCAGTCCATGCTTGGTTAACAACCGCTTTCAAACACTGCAGCGACTGGCGCCGCAAAGGCAGTCTAGCGCGCTGTGACTGTGACGGTATTGAAGTGACTTGGTACAACAAGGCTGTGGGCTCGTGGCACTCACTGCTCTTTGCCAGCTCGGCAACCCCATGGGACAGCGATCTCGCCTGCGCGCAAGCTGCCTTTGCAGCACTCGCCGTAGAAATACGCTGCGCCCCCGGCAGCTGGCAAGAAGCCGACGGCGAAGCAGATGCCGACCGCTGGCTCAAAGTAAATGCGCAAGGCGTAGAAGAATTCACTTGGCGAAGCTAGGCTCGTCCTGCCACTATCTCCACCTACTCCTGTTAGAACCCAGCCTCTGGGCGACGCGAACCATAAACTAGCTCAAGCGCTGCCGGACAATCCCAATCGCGCAAAAATTGCGTTCCCACAAAAGTCCGTTACACCTGTACGAGGATGCCATGCATCCGACCACAGATTAAACCTGCCACCACCGCGCCGCCAAACACACCACTGTCGCAGGCATGGCCAGCTCCTACCAATAATTGCATTCCAAAGCACTGCTCTTGCTGGAGCCCAGCCTCTGGACGATGCGGACCATAAACTAGCTCAAGCGCTGCCGGACAATCCCAATCGCGCGCAAATACGCTGTTGGAGCGCAACTCTTGCGCGATTGAAACTGTACGAGGATGCCATGCATCCGACCGCAGATTAAACCTGCCACCACAGCACCGCCAGATACACCGCTGTCGCAGGCATGGCCAGCTCCTACCAAAACCGCCACCCCTACTGTTGGGTTCCTTATCAATGCACAGACTAATGTGGGACCCGACTTGTCGGGGAACGATTTTTGCACCTTCCTTGCATCTAACACTTTAATGATAGTCACGCTCTGTATAGCTGCTCTGATTATCTGCCCAAAACAATTAATGCACAGACTAATGTGGGACCCGACTTGTCGGGGAACGATTTTTTCACCTTCCTTGCATCTAACACTTTAATGATAGTCACGCTCTGTATAGCTGCTCTGATTATCTGCCCAAGACAATTATTGGTTCCCTGACAAGTCAGGTCCCACACGGCATTGTGCTTCTTTGCAGCCATTGGCCTAGCGGTTTTAGCTTAAGTAAACACTGTTGGAGACCAGCTTCTGGGCGATGCAAACCATAAGTCAACTCAAGCACCGCCGGATAAGCACCACCGCGCAAAAATTGCGCCCCAACAAACGTCCGTTACACCTGTACGAGGATGCCATGCATCCGACCACAGACTAAACCAGCCAGCACAACGCCGCCAGATACACCGCTGTCGCAGGCATGGCCTGATCCTACCAAAACCGCCACCCCTACTGTTGGGTTCCTTATCAATGCACAGACTAATGTGGGACCCGACTTGTCGGGGAACGATTTTTTCACCTTCCTTGCATCTAACACTTTAATGATAGTCACGCTCTGTATAGCTGCGCTGATTATCTGCCCAAGGCAATTATTGGTTCCCTGACAAGTCAGGTCCCACACGGCACTGTGCTTCTTTGCAGCCATTGCCCTAACGGTTTTAGCTTAAGTAAACACTGTTGGAGCCCAGCTTCTCAGCGATGCGAACCATAAGCCAACTCAAGCGCCGCCGGATAAGCACCACCGTGCAAAAGTTGCGCTCCAACAAAAGTCCGTTACACCTGTACGAGGATGCCATGCATCCGACCACAGATTAAACCAGCCACCACCGCGTCGCCAAATAAACTGCTGTCGCAGGCATGGCCAGCTCCTACCAAAAACCCGCCGCCCCTACTGGCTCGCTCGCTTCGGTGACTAAATATAACCAAAAATGAAAACTAGGTCGTGGTCACCACTCAGGTCGGTGACCACGACTTTTGTCACCAATCGGTCACCGTTAGGTCACCGATTGGAAAACAACCCAATTTCGTGCACTACAATTTACCGTCTAATAAGCGATAATTAGCCCAGTAAAAATATTTTTTTAGTCGCCAGAACAACGTAGAATTAATCCCGCAAAGCCAAGTAAATCAAACGCTTAAACTGCAGGCGAAAAAAAAGAGTCTTGCGACTCTTTTTCTTTTTAGCTTAACGCCAAATTTGGAGCGGGAAACGAGATTCGAACTCGCGACCCCAACCTTGGCAAGGTTGTGCTCTACCAGCTGAGCTATTCCCGCTTAAAGTGGCGTCCCCTAGGGGACTCGAACCCCTGTTACCGCCGTGAAAGGGCGGTGTCCTAGGCCACTAGACGAAGGGGACGCAGCCTGGAACTTTACAGTTACAGCTTCAAGTAACTTAAGTGAACTTAATTGCTTGAAGTGGCGCGCATTTTAGACATAGGTATCTAATTCGTCAAGCCTTTTTGCAAAATTATTAATTTCTCTGTCTCTTAATGGGCGGTTTGCTTCGTTGGCATAAATGTAAGCTGCACCTCTTTATTCCAGTCAAAGTCCTCGCCCAGCTCTAAAGCCTCAAAACGACGCTCCTCAAGTTGCTGGAACATAGCTATCTCTTCGTCTGGCATATAATGCAAACACTCACCACCAAAAAACCATAGCAGGTCTCTGGGCACTTGGTGGGCGATTTGTGGATAGCGTTGAAAAACCTGACTAATCACTTCTTGCCCCAAATACAACGCCTCTTGGCTTTGGGAGAACTCCGCTATCATGTCTGCATAGCGATCTAGAAATTCACTGTGCTCTTCAGGAATCATATCTTCCTGCGCTATGGCCACTAGTACTTGCTGCAAGTACCTCAACAACTCAAGATGATGCGCTAAGTATGAGTCAGTCATAAATTCACCTTCAATACCTTTTATTACAGAAGCGCATCATGAGCGCAACACATTACTGGCGGTTATGCGGACGGCTGCCCGCACTCGCGATTAAGGGTATAAGCCACGCACTTCACGCACTTTAAGAATCCGTGTGCAGGCTGTGATAAAGGCTGCAGTACGCAAGGTAACCTTATGTTCCGCTGCTGTCGCCGATACGGCTGTGTATGCGTTGTCCATAATAGTTTCCAAACGCTGGTTAATTTCTTCTTCGCTCCAATAGAAACTCGCCCTGTTTTGCACCCACTCAAAATAGCTCACGGTTACCCCGCCGGCATTGGCAAGCACATCGGGCACAATGACCACACCCTTAGCGGTTAAAATATCATCTGCCGCTGGTGTGGTGGGGCCGTTAGCGCCTTCCACAATAATGCGCGCTTTGATATTAGGGGCGTTGTGCTTGGTGATTTGGCCGTCCAAAGCTGCTGGGATAAGAATCTCTGTTTCTAGCGCCCAAAACTCATCATTAGTAAGTTCTTCAACATTCGGCTTGCCCGCTACACCACCGTGCTCATTAACGTACTCAATCAGCGCAGAAATAGGCAGGCCATCCGAGTTATACACACTGCCCGTATGATCCTGCACGGCAATAACCTTAGCGCCCAGCTCGCAAAACAGGCGTGCGGCTGTGCTACCCACGTTGCCAAAACCCTGAATGCAAACACGCGCACCGTTTAAATCAATGCCTGCATCACGGGCAGCGGCCACACCGACAATAAACACACCGCGCCCTGTTGCTTCAACACGGCCAAGGCTGCCGCCAATGGCAATAGGTTTGCCTGTAACAATGCCCGGACAATCTTGTCCTGCATTCATGGAATAGGTATCCATCATCCAAGCCATGGTCTGTGCATTGGTATTGACATCAGGACCTGGAATATCCTTATCCACGCCTATTACAGAGGAAATCTCATTAATATAACGACGGGTAATACGCTCAACTTCTGCCTTGGAGTAATCACGCGGATTAAAACGTATACCGCCCTTAGCGCCACCATAAGGCAAGCCTACAACAGCGGTTTTAACCGACATCCATGCCGACAGCGCCATGACCTCAGACAGAGTTACATCTTGGTGGTAACGCACACCGCCTTTACCTGGGCCACAGTTAAGACTGTGCTGCACCCGATACCCTTCAAAATGAGCAATGGTGCCGTCATCAAGACGTACCGGAATATCAACAATCAGCGAACGTTCTGGATACTTTAACGTGCCGACCCATTCACTGAACTCACCCAAATACGGCGCTACCCGGTCTACCTGTTCGAGAAAAATCCCCCAAGGCCCCGGATTTTCTGCATCCAAATAGGAAGGTATGTATTGATTTTGTTTTGACATAGTTACACCTTATCTTCTATCTATTAGGCCGCTTAACCCTACCCGAGAGCAAAACGAACCATGCAGTTTAAATAATTAAGCAAAAACTTAATAGACGTAACGCAATAAACCGCACACAACGAAAAAAGGCCCGCATAGCAGGCCTTAAAAAAACAGCAGCTTAGGGAACCTCTGAAAATCTCAGCTTATTATTGAGCTTTTCTGAAAACGACTCGAAAACTCAAAAAAACAGCTAAAAAAGATCGTTTTCTAGGTAAAACCACCTCTTTTAGCCCTTAATTCGCCGTTTTGGCGGATTAAGGGCGCACTAACCCTAAGCCAGCAAGTGTTTTCTGCCGATCATGAGGTTCGTTAGCCCCGCCAGCAGACACAAACGGTTATGGTTTTTATCAAGCCCTTTGTAACGAACTTTGTTATAGCCAAATACGCACTTGATGTAGCGAAACGGATGCTCAACTTTAGCGCGTAGCTTGGCTTTCATTTTTTCAATTTCCTGCTCATTTTCGGTCATGGTTTTACGCTTACTGATTCGAGCACTGATCAGCCAGGCAAGATTTTTGCGCTCTTTGTTTTCCCTGCGTTTTTCAACACCTAGACCAAATACACGCTTTTCTTCGCCATGTAGAAGGCTTGCAGTCATGGTTACGTCGTGCACATTGGCAGCCGTACTTTCCACGCTATGAATCATACCTGTGACATCATCCACGCCGATATGCATCTTCATGCCAAAGTGCCATTGGTTGCCTTTCTTGCTGGAATGCATTTCTGGGTCGCGCTTGCGGCTTTGATTTTTCGTTGAGCTCGGTGCGGAAATAATGCTGGCATCCACAATGGTGCCTTCGCGAAACAGCAAGCCTTGATGCTGCAAGTGCTTGTTAATTTCCTTCAGAAATAGCTTGCCCAGCCCATGCTTTTCAAGGAAGTGACGGAAGTTTAAAATCGTTGTTTCATCAGGAATATTGTCTGACAAACGCAATCCTGCAAAGCGGCGCATTGATTCAATTTCATACAGCGAATCTTCCAGAGCTGGATCGCTGAGGTTGTAGAATAGTTGCAAGCAATGCACACGCAGCATCACACTGAGCGGATAAGGGGGACGCCCCATTTCACCTTTTGGGTAATGCTTAGCGGCGCGATTCTCCAAGCGCTTCCAAGGAATAATGGCATCCATTCTTTCCAAGAAAATCTCACGACGCGTCTTACGCTTTTTGTTCTGGTATTCTGCTTCGGCAAAGGTCAACTGGCTCATGATTCGGCTCGCTGGGCTAAAAAATGGTCGATGCGGCTATTATCGCAAAAAGTGGGGAGTTATTCAGAGGCTCCTTAGCAAAAAGTGTCGAGCTGCGTAATCTTTAACTGTGTTAACTCATGCCGCAGGCAGTTTAAAGCTTAACCACATCCTCAGCCTGCAAGCCTTTGTCACGCTCCATGACATAAAACTCAACTCGTTCACCCTCAACTAAAACACGATGTCCTTCGCCACGTATTGCGCGAAAATGAACGAAAATATCTTCACCTGAGTCGCGAGAAATAAAACCAAAGCCTTTGGCGGTGTTAAACCACTTCACTGTACCCAACTCACGGTCGCCATCTAACTCACCCACCTCATCGTAGCTACCTGCAGAATCGTAGCTACCTGCAGACGCTGCTTTTTTAGGTTGACGGTTATAGTGCAACATCAAGTGAATAATGGTGGCTGCCAACAGTACAGCTACAGAAAAGGCTGAGGCGTTATAGCCGTCTGTGCCCTCAAACTTGATCATCACAAAAATGGCCTGCAACACCGCAACAGCCATCACCATCACGGAAACTATGTTTTGTAGATTTTGCTTATTACTACATCTCCAGCTCGGCACAACGGGGGCAAACAGCATATTAAGCAAACCAAAGCAGGCCAGCAGCAGCACATACGTATCACCTGACTGATTGACTACAGAAAGGACGATAGAAAGCGCAAAAACAAGCAAGCCAAGAAAAAAATGCAGGGGTTTTAGCATATGGGAAAATGTACGGGTATTAGAATAATCTTGAGTATTTGAAGACATGAAGCACCTTATTGAAATCTGTTTAAAAATTAGTTCTATAAAAACAAAAACATACCAAATATCGCCACGTAAGTTAGCAGATCTAGTTTCTTTACTGTAGTGAAATTTTAGCTGAATTTCATTGCTGTGTAACAATTTTAACTATTCATACCTAGAGCGACAGCATAGACCGCAAAATTTGCAGAAGCGTCGCTGCAAATTAGAGCATAGCCGTTATCGTCGTAAAGCTATATAATTGCGCGTTTCTGTGCAACAGCGATTAACTGCATTGCACTGACACACAGACACATTCGAACGATTCGGGAAATAACACTATTATGATGCGCAGCCACTATTGCGGCGACTTAAACGCCAGTCTTGAAGGTCAAAAAGTAACAGTATGCGGATGGGTTCATCGTCGCCGTGACCACGGTGGGGTGATTTTTTTAGACATTCGCGATCGTGAAGGTCTAGCGCAGGTTGTTTTCAATCCAGAGCAAAGCGAGATTTTCGCTAAAGCCGACCGCGTGCGTAGTGAGTATGTACTGCAGATTACCGGCACGGTGAATCTGCGCCCCGATGGCGCAAAAAACCCCAACCTCGCCAGCGGCGAAATCGAAGTGATTGCCGACAGCCTTGAAGTGCTAAGCCAGGCAGAAACACCACCCTTCCCCTTAGATGACTATTGCGATGTCGGTGAAGAAACCCGTTTGCGTTTTCGCTACATCGACCTGCGTCGTCCAGAAATGGCTGAGAAGCTCAAGTTGCGCTCACGCATTACCGCCAGCATCCGCCGTTATTTGGATGAGCACGGCTTCTTAGATGTGGAAACCCCAATCCTGACCCGCGCCACACCAGAAGGTGCACGTGACTATTTGGTGCCCAGCCGCACCCACGCCGGAAGTTTTTTTGCCCTGCCGCAGTCACCGCAGCTGTTTAAGCAGTTGTTGATGGTGTCCGGTTTTGACCGCTACTACCAAATCGCCAAGTGTTTCCGTGATGAAGACTTGCGTGCTGACCGTCAGCCAGAATTTACCCAAATCGATATCGAAACCAGCTTTATGGACGAAGCTGATATTATGGGCATCACCGAAACCATGATCCGCAACCTGTTCAAAGAAGTGCTGGATGTGGAGTTAGGTGAATTCCCACACATGCCTTACGCCGAAGCCATGCGTCGCTTCGGTTCAGATAAGCCTGACCTGCGTATTCCGCTTGAGCTGGTGGACATTGCTGATCAGCTTAAAGACGTTGAATTTAAAGTATTCAGCGGCCCAGCCAACGATCCTAAAGGCCGTGTGGCTGCACTGCGTGTTCCCGGCCAAGGTGCGATGCCTCGCGGACAAATTGATGACTACACTAAATTTGTTGGTAACTACGGCGCTAAAGGCTTGGCGTACATTAAAGTTAACGAGCGCGCCAAAGGTGCCGAGGGCTTGCAGTCACCTATCGTTAAATTTATTCCTGAAGACAACCTCAATACCATCCTGGACCGCGTTGGTGCAGTCGATGGCGATATCGTGTTCTTCGGTGCTGATAAGGCACAAGTGGTTAGCGATGCGCTAGGCGCGCTGCGTATTCGCTTGGGGCATGACCTTAATCTGTTGACATGCAAGTGGGCACCGATGTGGGTCGTGGACTTCCCCATGTTTGAGGAAAACGATGACGGTTCACTGACCGCCTTGCACCACCCCTTCACCTCACCGCAGTGCAGCGCGGACGAGCTAAAAGCCGCGCCGCAAAAAGCCCTGTCCCGTGCATATGATATGGTACTCAACGGTACTGAACTGGGTGGTGGCTCGATTCGTATCCACAACCGCGTTATGCAACAGGTGGTGTTTGATGTGCTGGGTATTAGTGCTGAAGAGCAACGTGAGAAGTTTGGCTTCTTGCTCGATGCCCTAAAGTACGGTGCGCCACCCCATGGCGGTTTGGCCTTTGGTTTGGACCGTTTAGTGATGCTGATGACCGGCGCCAGCTCGATTCGTGAAGTGATTGCCTTCCCGAAAACCCAGAGTGCTGCTTGCGTCATGACCCAAGCGCCGGGCGCAGTAGACCCAAAAGCTTTGCGCGAATTACACATTCGTTTGCGCGAACAAGCAAAAACGGAATAGTCATTAATTGTAGGTTGCACCTTTAGGCCAGCACATCCGCCTAAAGCTCGACCTACATTTTCACGTATCAATTAAAGTCAAACGATCAAGCCGTTTTTCACTTACACACATATTTAGGAGTAGCCATGGCGGGACATTCCAAATGGTCCAATATCAAGCACCGCAAAGAGCGTCAGGACGCCAAGCGGGGCAAAATTTTCACCAAACTAATTCGTGAGCTTACCGTAGCTGCCAAAGAAGGCGGCGGCGAAGTGCCCGATAATCCACGTCTGCGCCTAGCCGTAGACAAAGCCCTTAGCGCCAACATGAGCCGTGACACCATCGACCGTGCTATTGCACGCGGAGTCGGCGGCAACGATGGTGATAACGTCGAAGACTTGGTGTACGAAGGCTATGCACCCGGTGGCGTAGCCGTGTATGTCGAGGCCATGACCGACAACCGCAACCGTACCGCTGGTGAAATACGCCACGCCTTTAATAAGCATGGTGGCAATCTAGGTACCGACGGCTCAGTCGCCTACCTGTTTGAGCGCAAAGGTCAGCTTATATTTGCTCCGGGGGTTGATGAAGAAGCGCTACTCGATGCAGCGCTTGAGGCCGGTGCTGATGATGTCGAAGTGGGTGATGACGGTTCAGTTGAGGTTTTAACCAGTTTTGAAGACTTTATTTCAGTCAACGAAGCCCTCAAAGCAGCAGGTTTTGTCGCTGAACAAGCTGAAATAGCCATGTTACCAACCACCGAAACTGAGTTAGATGCGGAAGGCGCTGAGAAAGTTATACGCCTCATCGATGCACTCGAAGATCTGGACGACGTGCAAAACGTCTACAGCAACGCCGTGTTCCCAGAAGATATGTAATCCAACCACATAAACTCCTGATGATTGCGACTGCTAGCCAAACTACAGTCGCAACCAACCTTTCTTACACTATGCACCACCCTCTCCCACAAAAATAAATCACAGTAACCTCCCACCCTTATAGCACTGTGTATATAATCAGTGCTTTGTGTTATTTTGCTTTTCTGATTTCCAATATTTACTACAAACTCAGTGTTTGTATTTTTAGGTTGCTGTGCATGACTCTTATTTTAGGTATCGACCCGGGCTCACGCATCACCGGTTACGGCATTGTTCGTGATAACGGTCGCTGCTGTGAATACATTGCTTCTGGCTGCATCCGCACCGGCACTGGCGAGCTGTCCGAGCGCCTAAACGCCGTGTTTATTGGCATTCACGAGATCATCAACAGCTACCACCCAGCTCTGATGAGTATTGAGCAAGTGTTTATGGCGCGCAACGCTGACTCAGCCCTTAAGCTGGGACAAGCACGTGGCGCAGCCATTGTTGCAGCTACACAAGCCGGTCTTGCAGTCAGTGAATACAGCGCGACACAAATCAAATCCGCTATCGTGGGCAGCGGTCGCGCCGCCAAAGAACAAGTACAGATGATGGTGATGCACCTGTTGCAACTGACACAAAAACCGCAGATTGACGCATCCGATGCCTTAGCTGCCGCACTGTGCCACGCGCATCATCGACAAACACTTATCGCACATGACTTAAGCAGCGCTAAAAGCCGAGGCGGACGCCTACGCTTAACTGTGCGCTAACCACTTGGAGAACACAGAGTGATTGGTTATTTACGTGGTGTCTTACTGGACAAACAACCGCCCTTTATTACTCTAGACGTTAATGGGGTCGGTTATGAGCTGGAAGTGCCGATGAGCACGTTATTTCAGCTGCCTGAACAAGGCAAAGAGCTTGAGCTACACACACACCTGGTTGTACGTGAAGATGCACAACTCTTGTTTGGTTTTTACAGCAAACGTGATCGGTTGATGTTTCGTGAGCTGATCCGCTTAAATGGTGTTGGTCCCAAACTAGCCCTAGCTTTAATGTCCGGTATGAGCGCCAATGAGCTGATTGCGTGCGTGCATGCCGAAGACACAGCGCGCCTAATGAAAGTGCCGGGCGTGGGTAAGAAAACCGCCGAGCGCCTGCTAGTAGAACTTAAAGGCCGCTTTAAAGACTGGGATAGCGGCGCAACTGCAATCAGCCTACCCGGACAAGGCGCAAACGTTGCCAATTCTTCTAGCGCCGAGCAAGATGCCCTTAGCGCGCTGATTAGCTTAGGCTACAAACCCGCTGAAGCCAGTCGTAGTATTCGGGCCATCTTTGCTGAAGGCCTGAGCAGTGAAGAACTTATCCGCCGCGCTTTGCAATCCAGCACCTAATAACTCAAGTGAATTCCCATGATTGAAGCTGATCGCCTAATTAGCGGTACCGCCAAAGAACGCGAAGAACAATACGACCGCGCCATTCGCCCCCTATCCCTAACCGAATACATTGGCCAACCAGTGGTGCGCGACCAAATGAGCCTATTTATCGAGGCGGCTAAACAGCGCGAAGAAGCCTTGGATCACACCTTGATTTTCGGCCCGCCCGGGCTTGGCAAAACCACCCTAGCTAACATTATAGCCAGCGAAATGGGGGTCTCCTTAAAAAGCACCTCAGGCCCCGTGCTTGAGCGTGCCGGCGACTTGGCTGCTCTGCTGACGAATCTCAACAGCGGCGATGTACTCTTTATTGACGAAATCCACCGCCTGCCACCCGTTGTAGAAGAAATTCTTTATCCGGCCATGGAAGATTTCCAGCTAGACATCATGATCGGTGAAGGGCCTGCAGCGCGTTCCATTAAACTGGATTTACCCCCCTTCACCTTAGTCGGTGCCACTACCCGCGCGGGTATGCTCACCAACCCACTAAGAGACCGTTTCGGTATTGTGCAGCGCCTCGAATTTTATAGTCACCCGGACCTCACCCAAATTGTTGAGCGTTCAGCCACTATTATGCAAGTACCCATTGTTCCTGAAGGTGCGTTTGAAATCGCGCGCCGTGCGCGTGGCACGCCACGCATTGCCAACCGCTTGTTAAGACGCGTACGCGATTTTGCCCAGGTGCGCGGCACAGGTGAAATCACCCTACAGATTGCCGACCAAGCCTTGAACATGCTGGACGTGGACCAACACGGCTTTGATCACCAAGACCGCCGCTTGTTATTAGCCATGATTGAAAAATTCGATGGAGGTCCTGTCGGTATTGATAGCTTAGCCGCTGCAATCAGTGAAGAACGTCACACCATTGAGGATGTACTCGAGCCCTTTTTAATCCAGCAAGGCTATATAATGCGTACGCCCCGTGGTCGTATGGTAACGCGTCATGCTTATCTACACTTCGGTTTGCCTACACCCAAAAACATCTACAACCCTGAACCGCAGGACTTTTGCGATGACTAAGCCCGGCTTTTCTCTGCCCGTGCGGGTTTATTACGAAGACACCGATGCCGGTGGCGTGGTGTATTACGTCAACTATTTGAAATTTATGGAGCGCGCCCGCACTGAGCGACTGCGCGCACTGGGTTTTAACCAGCAGGAATTAGCGCAACTTAATACGCTTTTTGTAGTCCATAGTGCGCAAGCCAGATATCATGCGCCGGCACGGCTGGACGACGAATTACAGGTCACGGCCAATGTCAGCCAATTAAAGCGCGCACGGCTTGAATTTACGCAACAGGTCAGCCGCGTAAGTGATGGCAAACTACTCTGCGAAGGGCAATTTATCATCGCCTGTATTGCAGCAGACAGCTTTAAACCCAAAGCAATGCCCAGCGCATTGTTTAACATGTTTCAAAACAACTTATAACTACTAATAGATAGGAGGCCTTGTGGGCGCTAATCAAGTTGATTCTATGTCAATGTGGAGTCTAGTCAGCAATGCCAGCTTGCTGGTGCAAATGGTCATGCTGCTATTAGTTGCCGCTTCTGTCATTTCTTGGGTGATCATTTTTTCTCGCGGACAAATGCTAAGAGCAGCCCGCAACAGCCTAACGCAGTTTGATGAGCGCTTTTGGTCAGGTATCGACCTGTCACGCTTATACCGCGAAACCAACAGTCAGCCCGATGAAAACGGTGGCAGCGAGCGCATTTTCCAAGCCGGCTTTAAAGAATTCTCCCGTTTACGTCAGCAACAAAACATGCAACCCGATGCCATCATGGATGCCGTGGCCCGGGCGATGCGCGTAGCCATTTCAAGAGAAGAAGAAAAGCTGGAACAAAACCTACCTTTTCTAGCCACCGTTGGTTCCACCAGCCCTTATGTGGGTCTGTTTGGTACTGTGTGGGGTATTATGAACTCGTTCCGTGGTTTGGCGCAGGTGCAACAAGCCACCTTAGCCACAGTCGCACCCGGTATTGCTGAAGCGTTGATTGCCACAGCCATTGGCCTATTTGCCGCAATTCCGGCCGTAGTTGCCTACAACAGATTTTCAGCCCGCGCTGAAATCCTTATTGCTCGCTACTATACGTTTGCCGATGAGTTCCAAGCTATTCTGCATCGCAGCGTCCACACACCAGCGCAATGAGACATCCCATGGCTCGTATCCGCAACCGCAAAAAACCCGTATCCGAAATGAACGTCGTACCCTACATCGACGTCATGCTGGTTTTGCTGGTCATTTTTATGGTCACCGCACCCATGCTCAATCAAGGGGTTAAGGTTGATCTACCCCAGGTCAGCAGCGAAACCCTGCCGCAAGACAATAACGCCGTCATTTTAACCATCTCCATCAAGGCCGATAAAAGCTATTTCTGGACGACCGGCACCGAGGTTGATGTCGACACCGTACAAGATAAAGCCGTTAGCTTGGCAGACATGATCAAAGCCGCCAGCGCTATTCTTGCTGCCAATGCTCAGCAGGGGAAAAAAGTACAGGTGTATGTACGTGCGGATAAAAAAGTAGATTACGGCAGCGTGATGAGTGCCATGGGCGGCTTGCAACAAGCAGGTGTCACCGACGTAGGCCTGATTACCGAGGCTCCCTAATGCGTACGCCACCCGTCAAAAAAAGACTTTTTTGGCCGATTTTATGGGCTCTTAGCTTGCACATACTGCTGTTTGCTTTGCTGTTTGTGAGCTATTCACACACACCGGATTTGCCGCCAAGCCGTCCGATTGTCAAAGCAACTTTGTATCAGCTGGAATCGCAAAACCAAGCCAGCAGCCAAACCGCACAAAAAATAGCCGGTGAAGCAGAAAAAACCGCCGCTAAACAGTTTGATCACGAACAGCTCGAACAGAAAAAAAACCAAGAACAAGAAGCCGCCGCCAAGCGCAAAGCCGAGCAAGATCGCCAAGCAGCCGCCAAAAAAGCCGCTGACGACAAAAAGAAAGCTGAAGAACAAAAACGAGCCACTGAGCAAAAAGCAGCCGAACAAAAAGCAGCTGAACAACGCAAGCTAGAGCAACAAAAAGCGGAAACCGCCAAGAAAATAGCTGCCGACAAAGCTAAAGCAGAGAAAGCCGAAGCGGAGCGTAAAAAAGCCGCCGAGGAAAAGAAAAAAGCTGACGAAGCAGCCAAGCAAAAAGCCCTAGCGGAACAAAAAAAGAAGGATGCCGAACAGGCAGCTAAGTTAGCGGCTGAAAAAGCACGCGAAGCAGCTCGCAAAGCAAAAGAAGATAAAGAAGCCGCCGCACTGGCTGAGCTGTTGCAACAAGAAACTCAATACCAGCGCGCCATGGCAGATAAGCAAGGTGAACAGGATATTGCCAATATCAATGACCTGATTATCCAATTAGTCAGTTCGCACTGGATACGCCCAGCTAGTGCGCGCAATGGTATGCAGGTTACTGTGCGTGTTGACATACTGCCAGACGGAACCATTAAACAGGCTGCTGTCTCTAAGAGCAGCGGTAACCAAGCTTTTGATAATTCTGCTGTGGCTGCTATCTTGAGCGTGGGGCGTGTACGTGAAATTCAAAGCTTAGACCGCGCCATCTACGAAAAAACTTACCGCCAATTGACTATGGCATTTAGACCCGAGGACTTAGGCCTGTGAAGACCATTCTACGCATCGCTTTAGCATCATTTTTTGCGTTAACCAGCTCACTACTGGCAGCTCAACCACTGGTGATTACCAGCGGTTCAGATCGCGCCATGCCTATTGCTGTCGTTCCCTTTGCTTGGACTACCAGCCCCTTGGCAGAAGATCCCGCAAAAATAGTCAGTGATGACCTGTATAACTCTGGTTTTTTTGCACCCATTGACCGCAACAATATGATCAGCATGCCGGCCCACGCTGAAGAAATCATTTACCGCGACTGGCGTGCAGTAGGCGCACAATATCTAGTCATTGGTAACATCAATCGCCTTGCGGATGGCCGTATGCAAATTAACTATGGCCTGTACAACGTAGCCGCGCAACAACAGGTATTTTCGGCTAACACTACTGGCAATGAACAACAGCTACGCGATTTAGCTCACCATATTTCCGATCATGTGTTTAATAGCATCACCGGCACTCAGGGTTCATTCTCAACGCGCATTCTCTTTGTCAGTACCAGCAAAAACGCTAACGGGACAAAAAACTATAACTTGCACCATGCCGATTATGATGGTGCGCGCGCTAGAACGCTGCTGCAATCACCTGAACCCATTCTCTCGCCGGCCTATGCACCGGACGGCAAGCGTATTGCCTATGTCTCATTTGAACAGAAGCGCCCACGCATTTACGTCCAGGAAATTGCCACCGGCAAGCGTGAACAGGTCACTAATTTTGAAGGTTTAAATGGCGCACCGGCTTGGTCGCCCGATGCCAGTAAACTTGCTTTTGTACTGTCGAAAGACGGCAACCCAGAAATTTATGTGATGGATATGGCCAGTCGCGCCGTACGTCGCGTCACCAACCACATGGCCATCGATACCGAACCTTTTTGGGGCAAGGACGGTCAAACGCTGTACTTCACTTCTGATCGTTCAGGTAAGCCACAAATCTATAAAATGAATATTAATGGTGGCACTGCACAGCGGGTTACTTTTGTAGGTAACTACAACGCCAACCCTAAGCTTTCAGCCGATGAAAAAACCCTAGTGATGATTCATCGCCAAGATGGTTTTACCGTCTTTAAAGTAGCGGCACAGGATTTGCAAAAAAACAGATTACGTATTTTGTCCGGCACAAGTTTAGATGAGTCCCCCACTGTTGCGCCAAATGGAAGCATGGTAATCTATGCAACGCGCCAGCAAGGCAAAGGAGTGCTAATGTTAGCCTCACTCAATGGTCGGGTACGTATAGTATTACCGGGCATCGTAGGAGAAATTCGCGAACCTGCTTGGTCGCCTTTTTTAAACTGAAATCCTTAACAGGCATCTTGGCAAAACCATTGATGCCTGCATATCTTTACAACCTAATAATGTTTGGAGCTTTGAAAAATGGTCATGCTTAAATACGGCAAATTAACAGCTTTATCCTTAGCCCTTGTATTTGCTGTAGGCTGTACAGGAAAAGGCGGAAAAACTGATTCTGATATTACCGATCCTAATGCGGGTATCAGCACTGGCACTGCTGGTCAATCCGGCATAGATGGCGGTTTTGGCAGCGAGTTTGACTCAGCTTACGGTGATGAAGCTACTCTGCGCGCTATGACAACATTCTATTTTGCATACGATAGCTCAGAGCTAAGACCTGATGCGTTACGCGCCCTAGACGTACATGCTCGCGACTTACAGCGTGGCGGTGTGCGGGTTGTGCTCGAAGGCCACACCGATGAGCGCGGCACGCGTGAATACAACATGGCACTGGGCGAGCGTCGTGCACAGGCTGTACAGCGTTATTTAGTTCTGCAAGGTGTATCTCCTTCGCAGCTAGAGCTCGTATCTTACGGTGAAGAGCGCCCTGTAGCTGATGGCCATGACGAAAGCTCATGGTCACAAAACCGCCGTGTAGAGCTACGCAAATAATCAAATGAAAAAACTATCAACTACTCTGGTGTTGGTGCTTGGACTGAGTGCTTCGGCACTCAGTCATGCCAATGAAAGACTAGCGGTTTCTAGTCAAGGCCAGCTGTATATGCAACTTCAGCAATTACAGCAAGAAGTGGCAACGCTACGTGGCATGCTGGAAGTGCAACAAAACCAGCTACAGCAAATTGAGCAGACTAATTTAGAACGTTACCAAGCTCTCGAGCAGCGTACCGCTCAAGCAGCTGAGCAAACAACCTTCACTGCCGAACCAACAAACTCACCGCAACCAACCAACCAGCCAACCGAACAACAGACTGCGCCTCTTGCAGAGTCAGCCGACCCTGCTAAAGAACAAGAGTTCTACGATGCCGCATTTAGCCTAATTCGCAAACGTGAATTCGACACTGCACAGCAAGCCTTTACTGGTTTTTTACGCCGCTACCCCAACGGACAGTACGCTGCTAATGCGTATTACTGGCTCGGTGAAATCCATCTTATCCAAGAGGACTTCCAAGCAGCAGGCAAAGCTTTTGCTACCGTCATTCAGAACTGGCCTGATCACAGCAAGGTTGCTGATTCCATGTACAAACTAGCCGATGTAGAGCGCCGCATGGGTCAACCTGAGCGCGCCAAAGTAATACTGCAACAGGTCACTGAGCAGTATCCACGAAGCTCTGCCGCTAAACTGGCACAGCAAGATCTACAGCGTCTGTAAATCTTAGACTACTATTCTGCGCCAGCCAGCCTGCCTGCGCAGAATATCTAAACAACGCCCCATCTACTTGATATGTTTTATCTTTTATCCATTTAGTAACTCATATTCGACGGCATTTAATTATTTTATAGAACACTTAACCCTTGGCTTGATTTAAATAGTGCAAATAAAAACAAACTTTTATTTGCATCAAACCAAAAATACCGTATTATGCGCCCCTTCAAATTGGGTCGTTAGCTCAGTGGTAGAGCAGTTGGCTTTTAACCAATTGGTCGCAGGTTCGAATCCCGCACGACCCACCACTTTCCTTTAGCAATTTTACGGTGTTTCCTGTAGCTATTTGCTTACTTAGCTTTTACTTGTTAACTTAGCGCCTCTTTTAAAACCACTTTCTTTAAAAAGCATCGCTAGGCGTATTGAGGACTGGCAGAGATGACACAAATTGCTGAACGCATTCTAGTTCAAGCACACCTTGCAGCAAAACAAATCAAACCTCTGAGCGCAGAGCAGCAAGCAGATTATATTCAACAAATCGAAGCTGAACTCAAGCGCCAAAACGCTGTACTTGTAGCACACTATTACTGTGACCCTGTGTTACAGAAGCTCGCTGAAGATACCGGCGGCTGCGTTGCTGATTCTTTAGAAATGGCACGCTTTGGTAGTCAACATTCAGCGCAGACTCTAGTGGTCGCTGGTGTACGTTTTATGGGCGAAACTGCGAAAATCCTTAACCCTGAAAAACGCATCTTGATGCCAACGCTTGATGCTACTTGCTCGCTGGATCTAGGCTGCCCCATACAAGAGTTTTCCGCTTTCTGCGACCAACACCCTGAACGTACCGTTGTTGTCTATGCCAACACCTCAGCCGCTGTTAAAGCGCGCGCTGACTGGGTGGTTACGTCCAGTTGCGCGCTAGAAATTGTAGAAAGCTTGATGGATAACGGCGAAAAAATTCTGTGGGCACCGGACAAACACCTAGGCAAGTACATTCAGCGCGAAACCGGCGCCGATATGCTGCTATGGGACGGTGCCTGTATCGTGCATGAAGAATTCAAGACCAAGCAGCTTGAGGACATGAAAGCCCTATACCCCAATGCTGCTGTTTTGGTTCACCCTGAATCGCCTGAGCAGGTAATTGAACTGGCGGATGTGGTCGGTTCAACCAGCCAGCTGATTAAAGCCTCACAAGAAATGGAGCAGCAAGAGTTTATTGTTGCTACAGACAAGGGCATCTTTTATAAGATGCAGCAACTGAGCCCGAACAAACGCTTTATTGAAGCGCCTACCGCGGGTGAAGGTGCCAGCTGTCGTAGTTGCGCCAGCTGCCCATGGATGGCAATGAACACTCTGGAAGCCATGCTGCATAGCTTACAAACCGGTAGCAATGAAATCACGGTTGACCCAGCACTTATCCCCAAAGCTGTACGTCCATTACAGCGTATGCTGGACTTTACCGCCGCCGCTAAGCTCGCCGTTGCCGGTAACGCCTAAGTCAACAAGAAACTTACACACCTGAAATTAAGGGGGCTACACGCCCCCTTAATTCTACATGAACACTATTTTTTCAGTTCCCAAGGATTGATAACTTTCAAACCTGCCGCTTCAAACGGGCTCGTATCTCTTGTTGCAACCATAAAGCCGCCGTCATGCGCTGTCGCTGCTATTACCGCATCTGCCGCTGCAATGCCGCTACCCGCCTTTTTTGCTGTTGCAAGTACATCCGCATAAGCCCTTGTGCAAGACATATCAAAAGGCAATACACGCCCCGCAAACAACGGCAACAGCTTCTCTTCAATGCTTTCACTAAGCAGTTTTTTACGCTTGCCGTTAGGCATCAGGGCAACGCCTGCGCGAATCTCCGCAACTGTCATTGCAGATAGATATAGCGTCTCAAGTGGCTGCTCGTTCAGCCAGGCTAAAACACGCTCATCAGGCTTTGCTCGGAACTGTTCAGATAGAACATTTGTATCAAGCAAAATCATTAAAAATTCGCCGCCCGTGCAGGTGAGTGGTCGCGCTCAAAACCCGCTACTTCTTCATCAGTTAGCTTTACTTCACGCCCAATTTCACCCAACAGATTACCCAGCTTGACGCGCCCTTCAGGTTTTACTGCCTGCTCAAAAATGGCCAGCATTTCCGCCTGAAGTGATCTACCGTGCTGTGCTGCTCGGACTCGAATCGCTCTGTGTACCTCTTCGGGAACGTCCCGAACTGTTACTGCTCGCACTCCCATAATCAAACCCTCCTAATGTAGTCTATGCTTTCAATTATATGAAACGCTTTCAAAGGTAGCAAGCGCCTTTGTGTTTTTGCCAGCTCACCTACTCGCTCATAATCAACTATGCTTTTTGCTTCATAACCCTGTCTGGACTTCTCCCAGTTCATTTCTAACGAATCCCAAGAAATCATCCATATCTTTATTTTCTTTGACATCCTCCCCGCCCTAAAGGACGGGGATTCCCTCTACAGGACGGCCATGCCCGACCGCAAGAATGTTCTTGGCCGCATTGATGTCGCGGTCGTGAGTGACACCACACTCACTGCAAGTCCA
>Ga0265293_10002293_pt1 | contig 38986 bp, 38 predicted proteins | sample Munlanlewell138R_FD_192505 | JGI IMG/M metagenome (GOLD analysis project Ga0265293, IMG submission 192505) | Leachate microbial communities from a municipal landfill in Southern Ontario, Canada - Leachate well 138R | ecosystem: Engineered > Solid waste > Landfill > Unclassified | place: Canada... | reverse complement strand
ACCCAAGAACTAAAGAGCAAAGACGCCACCATGTTCATCCACAAACTTTAGGGCGAAACATAAAAATAGCATCTCAAAAAGCAAAGCTAAACAAGCGTGTAACTTCACATATTTTTAGACACTCTTACGCTACGCATCTACTTCAAGCGGGAATTGATTTGCGAAGCATACAAGAACTTTTAGGGCATAAAAGTGTTGAAACAACTATGATATATACTCACGTGGTTTCTGAAATGAATAAGGCTAAAGTTGTCAGCCCTTTAGATTTTTGAGAGAAAACTATTTTTAAAGATAAACAGCTATAAAATCTTTAAAAAGTAGAAGAGCTATAGTGAGCAGTATTGAGCCGGTTATAAGGTAGATGGCATTTTTACTTATGAGAATATCAAAAAAGTTTTTTACTCCAAAGGCTCTGATGGTCATAACAAATCCTGCAAAACCGCCTATAGTTCCTGCAAGTGCCAGACCTGCCGCTCCCATCGGAGCAATAAGTGTAAGCGCAAAGATTATGTAAAACAGAAGCGAGAAGGTTGCTATCTTTGCGGCACGCATCTGCTGTTCATTTGCATATAACCAAAGCAAAAAAAGTTTTTGAAGTCCAAGCGGAAGAAGTCCTATCATGTACATCTGTAAAACAGCCGCGCTTTGGAGTGTGTCGTTTGCGCCAAAAGAGCCGCGTTCAAAAAGAAGCCAGATGATTTCATGTGAGAGTATGTATCCACCTATAGTGCTTGCACTAAGTAAAAATGCCAAAAACCAGAAAGCTTTTTGCATAAAAACTCTGGCTTTTGCCTCATCTTGATTTTTTATATATCTAGCAATACTTGGAAAAAGAGCAATGGAAGTTGCAATAGCAAAAAGTGCAAGAGGGAGCTGAAATATACGGTTTGCATAGTAGAGGTAGCTTATGGAGCCTGTTGCTAAAAATGATGCTAAAAAGGTATCTAAAAAAGCGCTTACTTGAGGAGTTGAGTTTCCCCAAATTGCGGGAAAAAACTGCTTTTTAAACTTCTTGCTCTCATCTTTTATTTTATGTGATTTCTCTTTTAAGCTCTTAAATCCTTTGCATAGCGGTTTTAAAAGCCCAAGTTGTCTTATGGCTATAACATGAGAGAGAAGCTGTAAAATTCCGCCAATAACGACACCAAAACTAAGATAATAAACTATCTCACCGTGACTCTTCTCAGCCGATAGATAAAGAGCTAAAATAAGTGATATATTTAAAAGAGCGGTTGAGAATGCAGAGGTAGCAAAATGGCGTTTATATTGTAGCATGGCACTAAGAAAGGTTACTACGAAAATGAGCGGCAGATACCAGAAGTTTATGGCAACAAATGGGGAAGCCAGCGCTACTGTATCTTCATCAAAACCAACTGCTATGATTTGTGTTGCTATTGATGGCAGGATATTTACCAAAAGCGTGATAAGAAGAATAATTGAGATAAAGATAAGAAATATATTTGCTGAAAATATTGATTTGTTTTTTGAATGGGCATAAGCCGGGATAAAAGCCTGCGTAAAAGCACCTTCGGCAAAAATACGGCGAAAAAGATTTGGAAGCTTAAAAGCTACAAAAAATATATCACTATATATGTTCGCACCAAGAGTTGAGGCGGTCATTAAATCTCTAAAAAATCCTAAAACTCTTGAGAACAAAATTCCAAAACTATTAGTAAATATTGCTTTAAACATGGGCTTCTTTTGCAGATATAGTGTTGCTTTTACAAAAGTTTAACAAATATTTGATTAAAATGGAGAGTTTAATTTTAAAAATTTTAATTTCAGGTATATAAATATGGCCCTATTTAACTCTAGTAGTAAAACAAAACAGCAGCAAAAAACAATCCGTCCAACAGTTGTAAAGACGCAAAACGTTGCTAAAGAGTTGATAGATATAGCAAAAAAAAACGGTGTTAGTACAAGCAATTTAGATTTTGTTATCTTAGATATACAGACATATACAAGAGTAAATAAAGACAAGGCTGAGTCAGAGTGGGAAGAGACAAGCACAGAAGAGCTTCACAAGTTAGATGACGCAACCGCAATTTTAAATCAAAATTTTGAGATAAAACAGGTTTATGAAGTTGAAATATTCTCAAAAGATGAAAATAATATTTTTAAAGACTTCCACGCAGCAGTCGGAGTAAATGCAACAAAGTGTAAAGTATATCTAAGCATAAAAGCAGGCTCAGAGGTCTCAACAAGCCCAAGATTTGAAGAAGAGTTTTTAAACTACATAAATAAGAGCAAAATAAGAGCAGGAATATTAGTCAATATTTTTGATGAGATGGTAAACGAGGTTGTATCTAGAATATCGGCACTTGCAAAAGTTGACGGAGTAATAAAATATGACAAGAATCAAACAATACTAATAGCAGAGGCATACGAACCCACCCCAACAATAGATGACGAACTCATAACCCATTACGACAAAAAGATTGAAGTAGGAAGTAATGAGCGCGTAGATCACTCTAAAAGAGGATTTATACATAGTGTTTTAGATGGTGATATCTTGATGGAGTATGTAAAACCAAAAAAGGGAAAAGCGGGCAGAAACTGTCGTGGAGAGTTTTTAGAGCCGCCTGAGCCTGAAGTACAACATGTACCGGATTTTAAAGTTGATGACACCATAGAGGTAGAAGAGAGTAAAGAAAATATTGTATATCGTGCAAAGGCAAGCGGATACATAAGTCTTGAAGGAAATACCTATCAGATAAAGTCTGAGATGGATGTTGGAGAGATTAGTTTTAAAACAACCGGATCTATTTCAACCGGATTGGAGTCTGATGTCTCGCTGAGTGTAAAAGAGAGTGACTCACAAAAAGATGCCATCGGAAACGGCATGGAGGTTGAAGTAAGCGAGATCGATATAAAAGGCAATGTCGGTCCAAACGCAAAAGTTCGCGCAAAGAGAGCAACAATAGAGGGGCAGACCCATCAGTCGTCCTATATAAAGGCAAATGATTTAATAATAAATGTTCACAAAGGCACAGCAGTCGGCGATAATATTAAAATCACACGATTAGAACATGGAAGTGTAGATGGAAAAAAAGTGGAGATTGTACAAGCTCTTGGCGGCAATATAAGAGGTAAAGATATAGATATAGGCATATGTGCTTCTCATGTTAAAGCTACCGCATCAAGGCTAATTGAGATTAAAAAACTTCAGGGAAGCGAAAATGTCTTTACAATTGATCCGCTAATGCAAAAAGATAAAAAAGAGGGACTAGGCGAAAACAAGGATGAAATAATTCAACTTCAAGCCAGCGTAGAGGATATAAAAAGTGAGATACAGAAGTACGAGAAGCTAGTCAGAGACAATACAGCCTCATTTAATGAAGTAAAAAAAAGGTTGATGCACTATAAGCAAAACGGTATTAAAATGCCGACTGCATTTTTAACTAAATATAGACAATTTCAAAAGGCACAAGAGCATCTAGAGGGGATAAAAAATGAGTATAAGGTCAAAAATGACAAATTACTCCTATTGACGACAAAAACAGCATCTTTTCAAGACAATATTTTTGATGCAAGAATTATAAATAGAGATAGATGGGTTGGACACAATGAGATAATATTTAAGCTTATTGAACCGCCTATAGAACTAAGTTACAAGCCTGAGGAGGGTTCATTGGATAAAGTGTTTGCGGTTATAGAGACGGATAGTGGAATATTTGAAATTCAGGCGGTAAAAGAGTGATAGTAGGCTTAAGAGGAGAGGTTGTATATAAAGAGCCCTCTTTTGTTCATATAGAAGTTAGGGGCGTAGTTTATGAGGTCTTTATATCCCTTCAGAGCTTCTCTGCCATGGGTAACGCTGAGGTTAAGCTATTTACTTCTCAAGTAATCAGGGAAGATGCGCAACTTCTTTATGGATTTCTAGAACTAAGTGAGAAAAAACTCTTTGAGAGACTTATCAAAATAAACGGCGTAGGTCCAAAAGTTGCTATGGCAATATGTTCAACCTTTACTCCGGCGCAGTTTGCAGTCGTAATCAACAACAAAGATATGAACGGAATAAAAAAAGTTCCCGGAATAGGACCTAAGAGTGCAGGTAGAATTTTGGTTGAGCTTGTAGGGTTTGACATTGAGCTTGTCTCATCGCAAAATGAAGAAGTAAACAGCTCCTTTGCTCAGGCAAGTGAAGCCTTGGAGTCTTTAGGATTTAAAAAAGATAAGATTTCAAAAGCACTTAGCCAGTGTAGCGCAGATGATACTGCTTCGCTGGTAAAAGAGGCTTTAAAGCTTTTAAAAACAATTTAATTAAGGAAATATAGATTTGAAATTAACTATTTTATTTGGAGGTGCTAGTTTCGAACACGAGATTAGTGTAGTAAGTGCAATAACTTTAAAAGAGAAGCTCTCAAACTTTAGCTTAAACTTTGTTTTTTGCGACCAAGAGCATAACTTTTATCTCATAGAGGCATCAAAAATGAAAGCCACAACATTTTCTAGGGGCGAATATAAGAAAATGCCAAAACTCTCTATAGCAAGTGGCGCATTTGTTCATAAAACACTATTTAACTCAAGTGAGTATAGCGCTACTGTTTTAAACCTCATTCATGGAGCAGATGGCGAAGATGGTTCAATTGCCGCACTTTTGGACTTTTTTTCTATAAAATATATTGGACCGCGCATTGATGCAAGCGTTTTTTCATATGATAAGCGTTATACCAAATGGCTATGTAGTGCAAGGGGAGTTAAAAGCGTAAAACATGAGGAGCTAAGCCTCAAAGAGCATAGCAATATAAAAATTCCATATCCGGTTATAATAAAACCTTCTCGTCTTGGAAGTTCTATCGGGGTAAGCATTGTTAAAGAGGAGAGCGAGCTTGATTATGCGCTTGATACTGCATTTGAATATGACACCAGCGTAATAGTAGAGCCTTTTTTACATTGCGTAAAAGAGTATAACCTTGCAGGTTTTATGGCAAAAGGAAAGATTCATTTCTCAATTGTGGAGGAGCCTCAAAAAAACGAATTTTTGGACTTTGAGAAAAAGTATATGGATTTCTCTAGAAGTACGCAAGTTTTAAAAGCAGATATAACAAAAGAGCTAGAGTTAAAGCTAAAAATAAATTTTGAAAAAATCTACAAAAATATGTTTGAAGGCGCACTTATAAGATGTGATTTTTTTGTTGTTGATGGAGAGGTCTATCTAAATGAGATAAATCCGATTCCCGGCTCTATGGCGAATTACCTTTTTGAAGATTTTGCTTCATCTCTTGAGATGCTCTCAAACTCGCTTCCTCACGCAAAAAGAGCAAAAACAAACTATGAATATATTCACTCAATATCCAAAGCCAAAGGGAAGTAATGGCTATAAAGTCAATACAGTTTTTGCAACACACTTTAGATATTAGTTATGAGATTATTAATCCGCAGGCAAAAGTAGATTTGATTATCTTGCATGGCTGGGGAAGCAATAAGGAGCTTATGAAGAGAGCTTTTTCACCCTACATGGACTCATTCCGTCACATCTATATAGATTTGCCGGGTTTTGGCAACTCTACATGTAACATAGCTCTTGAGACAAAAGATTATGCAAGAGTAGTTGAGCTTCTTATGATTCATCTAAACGCTTCAAAAGATATTATTTTGGGGCACTCTTTTGGCGGCAAGGTTGCACTTTTGCTTGAGCCTCAGGTCTTAATCCTTCTCTCAAGTGCCGGAATTTACAGAGCAAAATCTCTTAAAGTTAGAGCAAAAATAGCACTATTTAAACTTCTCAAACTCTTTGGAATTAGTAAGTTTAGAGAGCTTTTTGTTGCAGATGATGCAAAAAAACTAAGCGAGCCGATGTATCAGACTTTTAAAAATGTCGTAGATGAGGATTTCTCAAAAGAGTTTGCCTCTTTTAGCGGCAAAGCTCTTCTTTGTTGGGGGAGAGACGACAGTGCAACTCCACTGAGCAGCGGTGTAAAAATTCAAAAGCTAATCAAAGACTCCAAGCTTGTTGTTTATGAAGGCGACCACTACTTCTTCTTAAATCATGCCGAGGATGTATCTAAAAACATACAAGAGTCTTTTTTAAAAACATTGGAGCATAAATAATGCAAAACTATGAAATACTTATGGCATTTGTTACAAACGTTCTTTTTGTAACGGTTTTGGGGTGGTATCTTATAACAAATCTGCAGTGGTATGACTACAGACTCTCTCGTGTGCTTTTAAAACACCATAAGCCTCACTGGCATATCATCTACTTTTTTATACCTCTTATCGCTTACTATACAACCGGAAAATTTTTTATAATATTTTTTCTTTTTGCGGTATTGCCGGCGGTATTTATCTGGCATAAAAATTTAGATAAAAAACTCATACTTACATGGAGGGTCAAGAGATTTTTGATTCTTCTTCTTGCTTTGGTTATTTTTGGGGATATTCTTTGTACTTTAAAGGAGGCTTGTAGCGCTTATGGCGTATTTATGCCTCTGTTTCTTGCTTATGTCGGGAGTATTGCTATAGAGAAGTTTCTATTTCTCTCATTTAAAAAAGAGGCGCAAAAAAAACTCCAAAGTATGGATAAGCTCCAGATAATCTGCATTACGGGAAGCTACGGCAAGACAAGCATGAAAAACTTTGTCCGTGAAATTTTAAGTAAAAAATATAGAGTATATTCAACACCAAGAAGTGTAAATACGCTAGGCGGTATAGTCAAAGATATAAACGAATCTCTGCCAAGTGATACCGAGATTTATATTTGTGAAGCCGGAGCGAGACAAAGTGGAGATATTTATGAGATAACAACCTTCTTAGAGCCTCAAACAGTAGTTGTCGGTAAAGTCGGATTAGCTCATGTTGAGTACTTTAAGACACTCCAAAACATTATAGCAACTAAGCTTGAGATTATGAAATCTCCAAGATTGGAGTGTGCTTTTATACACAACTCTGTTACGGATGAGCCTCATGAGAAGGTTACTTTTTTTGGAGATGAGATTCAAAATATTAACGCAACTCTAGATGGAACAACTTTTGATATGGTTTTTAACGGCAGAACTCTAACTCTTCATACAGAGATACTCGGAGCATTTCAAACTATAAATATTGCAGCAGCGGTTCATATAGCAGAGACTTTTGATATGAGTGATGATGATATAATTAAAGCGGTAGAGAAATTAACACCCGTAGAGCATAGACTCCAGATGATAAAAGCCGGCGGAAAACTAATACTCGATGACGGATATAACGGAAATATAGAGGGAATGTTAGAGGCCATCAGACTCTGCTCGCTGCATGAGGGTAGAAGAATCATTGTAACACCGGGATTGGTTGAGAGTAGTGATGAGTTAAACCTAGAGCTAATAGAAGCGATAAACGCTGTTTTTGAGATAGCTATAGTAACAGGTTCCCTAAATGCAGAGTTGTTTGATAAAAACCTAAATGTCAAAAACAAAATAATTCTACATGATAAGTCTAAAATAGAGGAGCTATTGGCTCATCAGACAAAAGCCGGAGACATCATACTCTTTGCCAATGATGCACCGAATTTTATATAAGTCTAGTTAAATGAAGCTGATAGATAAAACCATAAAATACCTTGGATACTTCACAGCTTTCATACTAGTTCTTTTAGTTCTGCTTGTTGTTTATGATGCGACCGTTCGTTATCTTTTCTCAGGTGGCTCGGTTGCGCTTCAGGAGCTGGAGTGGCATCTCTTTGACATAGTGATTCTCTTTGGTATCGCATATACTCTAAGAGAGAATGCACATGTAAGAGTAGATATATTTTACGCCTCTTTTTCAGATAAAACAAAAGCTCTTGTAAACATCATCTCTTCGCTCTTTTTTATTCTTCCGTTCTCATTTTTAATTATTTATATAGGTATAGATTTCGTAAGCATGAGCTATCTTCAAAATGAAGCATCTTCAAACCCCGGAGGATTGGAGTATCGCTTTTTAGTTAAAGCACTTATGCCGCTTTCATTTATATTTTTGTCACTTGGCGCCATAAAAGAAGCAAAAACAAACTTTGACATCTGGAGAGCATTATGATTTCTCTGTTTATGTTTGTAGTTGTTTTAGCACTTCTGATGGTCGGTATTCCGGTTGCTTTTGTCTTTGGAACTGCGGCTATCGCTTTTGCATTTTTAATCCCCGAAGTTGGTTTTGATGTTTTTTCTGTTTTGCCTTTTAGAATATATGGGATTATGAGCAACACTACTCTTATGGCAGTTCCGCTCTTTATTGTGATGGGATTGATACTTGAGAAATCGCTTATGGCTGAGAAGCTCCTCATTGCCATGAGTTCTATGTTTCGCGGTGTCAGAGGTGGTTTGGCAGTTAGTGTTGTTTTAGTCGGTGCAATGCTTGCAGCCTCTACCGGAGTTGTATCCGCAAGCGTTGTTATGATAAGTGTTATTGCGCTTCCACTGATGTTAAAGGCGGGTTATGATAAAGGTTTGGCTTCTGCGACTATAGCATCAAGTGGGACATTGGGGCAGATTATTCCGCCCTCTATTATTTTGATTATTTTAGGCGATGTTATGAGTGTTAGTGTCGGTGAACTCTTCATGGGCGCAGTTTTACCGGGATTAGTTCTAGTAGCGCTCTACACCATATATATCTTGATTTACTCACACTATAAGCCCGAAGCGGCTCCTGTTGCCAAAGATGTAAAAGAGATAAGTGCAAAAGAGATTATCACAGCTATTGTTCCGCCTCTGCTTTTGATGGTAGCTGTTTTAGGAAGCATATTTGCAGGGATTGCTTCTCCTACCGAGTCAGCCGCTTTTGGTGCTTTGGGAGCACTTGTGCTGTCAGCTTTTAACAAATCGATTAACTTTGAGATGCTCAAATATGCAACCCTTGGCAGTGTGAAATTAAGCGGGATGATTTTTATGATACTTATTGGGGCGACCGCTTTTTCACTTGTCTTTAATGAGCTTGGCGGAAGTGACTTAATTTTAGAGTTTTTTAGCCAAGATATCGGTAATGTTTGGTTTTTTATTGCAATTGCAATGCTTAGTATTTTTATACTAGGGTTTTTTATAGATTTTATAGAGATAAGTTTTATAATTGTTCCAATTTTGGTACCGGTTATGCATGCGTTTGGCATTGATCCTGTTTGGTTTGCTATTTTAATAGCGCTAAATCTTCAAATCTCCTTTTTAACTCCACCCTTTGGGCTCTCGCTCTTTTTCTTAAAAGGAGTAGCAGGAGATAGCATAAAGAGTATGGATATTTACAAGGGAATAATCCCCTTTGTCCTGCTTCAAATTTTAGCGCTTGGTTTGGTAATTCTGTTTCCGAACCTTGTTTTTGCATTTTTATAGATTTAAGCGCAAGAGGAAGTAAATTCCTCTTTGCTGCGCTAGTCGCTTTGGCACTGAAGTTTGACACATTCGTGTCAGAGATTTTAATGAAAGGGTTAAATTATGAAAGATATTTTATATGCACCATGGCGAGATGAGTATGTAACAAGCAAAAAGATAGAGGGTTGTGTATTTTGCCATATAAGCGCTAACGAAAAAGAGGATGAGGAGCTTCAAGTGCTTTACCGTGATGAGCACTGCTTTATAGTAATGAACCGTTATCCTTACACACCGGGGCATTTTATGATAATCCCTCATCTTCATACAGACAAGTTAGAGGATTTACCAAGTGAGATTTGGTTACATATAAGCTCTTTGGCTCAAAAAAGCGTTAGGCTTTTAAAAGATGGCTTTGGCGCGCATGGAGTAAATATCGGGATGAATCTAGGAAGTGCAGGGGGTGCAGGGATAGCTGAGCATATCCACATGCACATAGTTCCAAGATGGAATAGAGATACAAACTTTATGACCTCCATAGCCCAAAATAGAGTTTACTCAACCGATTTTAAGAAGATATATAAAAAAATTAAAAGTCTAATTCCTCGCTACTTATCTGTTTGAATAACATGAGCGTGGGAGTGGTTTTTTACACCGTATGTTTTAAAAGCGTACCCTTTGTAGACATTGAGCCATAGATAAAATATAATCAGGCTTGACGCAAATACAAAAGCTAATATTTTAGCTCCTTTTGATGCGGTAAAAAAATTCACTCTTTTTGCCATTATAAAAAATGCCCATACTATTGCTATATAGTTCATAACGCCAAATATTTTAATCCAAGGATCTTTTCTTGTTGCAAGTGGTTCTATCTCGCCTCCGGAGATAAAAAAGCCCTGCATAAACCCGTTTGCAATATCGCTGTAGTTGTGAACAAAGAAGAACTCATAAGTATGAGAGAGACCGCCTATGATAAATATAGGTGCAAATGCATACCCAAGAGTGTAGAACACCTTGTTAAAATCCTCTTTTAAAAACTTTGAAGCCATGTACATACCGAAGTAGACTAAAGAGAGTGTAATTATAAGTGCAAAAACAAGGGCGCTTATGCCGACATAGTCAAGCCCTACTATACCAATCTTCTCTTCTAAAAAGAGTCCCATCTTAGACCAGATAAACTCATCCGCAATTGCTAAGCGTCCGAGTGCATGATGAAAAGACATTGTAATCGAAATAGCCGCGGTTATAAGTATAAACGCCCAAACCTCCACTTTTTTTATCTGAAACTTTTTAAAGAGCGACTCAGATGGTTTTACAAGTTTAAAGCTGACTGCTTCACATGCGCTGCTACAGTCCATACACAAGGTACAGTCAGACATCTCTCCTCTTTTATCAAACGTAAAAGGTTTTAGATTGTATGAACATGCATCAGCGCACTCAAATGTAGCGCAGCTTTTACATGTGTCGCTGTAAGTACCAAGAGTTGTAAAAGATACTTTTGAAAACCCGCGCATCATCGTGCCTATAGGGCATATATGCTTACAGTAGCTCATATCATCAAATATGTCAAAAAAGACAATAGCGATAAGAGTTAATATTATAAAAAAGATTGCAGCAGCTAGCGGGCTTTTGTAAGCTTGCGGGTAGATATAGTAAACAACCCAAAACCCGATAAGAAGCAAAGATACCCCTATGAAGGGATTTGCTAACTGTTTTGGCATCTTTTTTTTCAGACCATATTTTGTTATATATTTTCCTATAAAACCATGTGGACAGATTCCGCAAAAAACTCTTCCAAAAGTTGAGAGAGTAACAACTACAAAAAGTGGCCAAAAGAGCGACCAGAAAACTGCAGTCGTAAAAATATTCTCCTCCTTTGATGGATAGATAAGTCCGAACACTATTGCGTAGGTAAAGAGTGCTAAAACCAAAATCTGAACTGTCCTTATAAAGATTTTGTTTTTAAAAATAAATCCCAAAATAGGGATACCGTATATATCGTTCTTGTCTCTTTTTTGATAATCAACCATCTTCTCTCCTAAAACTTATAGCTGTATGTAAGCATCCCGCTAATAGGAGCAGCTGCTTTGTATGATTCGTTTCCGTAGACATCTTTTAGGGCTTCCATAGCATAGTATACATTTGTGATGTTTTTTATGTTGAGCTGAATATTGTGCGCTTCATACTCATAACCGAGCATCAAATCTGTTACAAACTTATACCCCTCGTACTTTTGCGTGTTTGCGTTATCCATGTAGTAGCTTCCCCAACTCTTTGTCGTTACTCTGGACTTAAAGCCGTTTGGCAAGTTCATAGTCGCAAACAAGGAGTACTGATTTTTTGGAATATATGGCAGATAGTTGCCGTCTCTTGAGACCAAAGAGCCTGCAACAGACTCGTTAAACGTCACAAATTGAAAGTCACTGTATGCGTAAGAAGCGCCAAGGGCAAACTCTTTGTTTAGAGCATATTGGGCGTTGAACTCCAAACCTCTCTTTTTCGTTTTCCCTGCATTGTCATAGATAGAGTTTCCGTTTGCGTCTCTTATCTGTATAATCTCATCATCGACAATATTTTCATAAATAGCTAAGTCGTAAGAGAGATTTTGAGCTCTTGTTTTGACTCCCACTTCATAGTTTACGCTTGTAGATTTATCCAGAGATGAGTTGTCCGAGAGTTCGCTTGTTGTCGGAGCCTGATTCGCCGTTGCCACAGATATATAGGCATTTGTAGTATCGCTTATCTTATAAAGAGCACCAAGTTTTGCAGAAAACAGCGTATATGACTTGTCAATATTATATAGACCAATTCCCGCTACATAATTTTTTGCACTGTAGCTGTAGTCCGTTATCTCGTTTCCGCTTATGTCGAAGTTTAGTTTGTCTACTCTTGAACTTATGTCAAACGTCAAATCGTTTGTCGGTGAAAATGTCTCCATCATATAAGCACCGTAAAGCGTTGTTGTACTATCTTCAGTCTGCGCCAAATCGCCTTTGTTGTTTGAGAGTGTCTCGCTTATATAAGGTGTAAAGGGCCATGAGGAAGAGGGCAGAGTTACATAGTCGGCATACTTGTATTTTTTAGAATCTTTTGTTACATCCGCTTTTGCCGTTATACCGCCGACAAAAATGGCACTATTTCCAAAAAGAGAGTGGTTGTAGTTTAGCTCCAAGTCGGTACCGTAAACTTTGTTGTCGTCACTCTCATTTATTATCCCGCTAACCGGATGAAAGTGCTCCCAAGCGTTAAAATAGACTCTTGGTTTATATACGATATCTCCCACCTCTTTCTCATACTTTGTATTTATAGAGAATATCTTGGAGTCTCTTGCACTATGCTGCCACTGATAGCTAGTGTCATGCTGAGTACCTGTTTTTTTAAACTCTTCAAACTCCGCAGCGTTCATAGATGCGGGTATATTCATATTTGATTCGGTATAAGAAAATTCACTCTCGATTGTAGAGTCATCTTGAAAGATATGACCATACTTGATAGTTGCTTGCGTAGAGTCAAACTCATTATTGTCTCTCCAGCTGTTCTCAATCTCCCTTTTGCTTATGGTAGCTGAGATAAAATCATTTTCACCGAGTGCTTCTCTTACCTTTAGATTTAAGTTCTTTTGCCCATCATCGCCTATACCGATTTTGACTCTGTTTTTATCTTCATGAAAAACTGACTTTGTAACTAGTTGAATAACTCCTCCCGTAGCGTTTACAGCATTAATAGAGCCGGGGCCTTTTTGTACTTCTACGCTTAATACATCCTGCATGTCTATAAAGTCAAATCTTGTAAAAGAGTCGGGGTCTGTAAGAGGAACGCCATCTTTCATGACCATAATCTCTCTAACACCGTATCTTGCTTTTAATCCTGCTCCTCTTATGATAAGTCTCGGGCTTGGAGAGTTTGTAGATGATTCTGCGTTTACACCGGGGATGTTCTCAATTGCCTCTTGTATGTTTAGTATGTTTTTATCTTCAATTGTTTTTTCATCAACAACGGCAATGGATTGTGATATATCCTTTGTTGCTGTTGATACCTTTGTCGCTGTTACGCTGATTGAGTCTAAGTTTATCTCCTGTGCTTTGATAGAGGAAATTAGTAGTAGAGCCACTAATGAATATTTAATTTTCATAGTCATCCTTAGTTTTAAAAGTTAAATTAATTTTTAAAACTTTAACTAAGGAGTGTTAATTTTGTGTTAAAGATTGTCACTATATTGTCATTTTTTATATTGAAGAGTATTGTAATGTGATATGGTAGAGGTTTACTTTTTTTTGGATTTAAGAATAAAGAAAAATATGAAAATTATAACAAGTAGTAGAAGAGTTCTTATGGTAAGAGTTGTAAAATCGGTAGTGTCCATTTAAAATCTTTTCATGTGGATGGGGTAGAGGGATTCGAACCCCCGAATAGCGGCACCAAAAGCCGCGGCCTTACCGCTTGGCGATACCCCAGTATCTAAACAGTAGTTTTATCAAACGGATGGAATTATAAATTTACTCGCCTTATAACGCCCTTAATTATTAGATAAAAAAACCCTAAAATATGCTCTTTGAGAGGGGTAAAAAAATAGTAGTTGCAAATGATAAAAAAAGATGTATTATTCCATTATAATTTATGAAATTAAGGAGGTTATATATGGGAAGTTTAACTGTCAATAAACAGAAGTTAAAACGATTTACAATTTCTACAAAGCCTATCATGGAGGAGTATCTAGGAAAGGTAGATGTAGATTTAAGTGACTATACATTTGCCGCAAACTTTGTATGGCTTGCAAACAGCAGCGGATTTTATGCAGTTATAAACAAGTGCTTTTGTCTCTTTGTTATGACTGGCGGTGAACTGACCATGCTCCTTCCTCCTCTAGGAAAGAAAAAGCATATAACAGATGCTATTATCCGATGTTTTGAAGTTATGAATGCCAATAACTCATCTCCATACTACTCTCGCATAGATTATGTTCAGGCTTCCATGCTTGAGGAGTTTATACAAAACAGTGATGAAGCGCAGAGTATGTTTGAGATGTTGGAGTCTTATCTAGTTGAGAAAAAACTTGTTGATTATGTTTATGAAGCGGGTGCGCTGATTGATCTGCGTGGAAACAGCTATCATACAAAAAGAACCGAGATAAACAAGTTTATGAAGTCCTATCCGGATTTTGTTGTTGAAGAACTAGATAGTCTTAAGCATAAAGATGAGTTACTACACCTCTTTAATAAATGGGTCTCTGATAGAGTAAAATATATGCCAAAAGAGGAGGCGGAAGTCTTTTTAGAGGGTATTCATCAAGAGAGACATGCCATAAAGCAGATGCTAAAACATTATGAAGAGCTCTCCTTAATAGGTCTGGTCATCTATATTAACGGCGAGCTAAAAGGCTTTACCGTTGGAGAGAGAATCAACCAAGATACGGCAACCGTAATTATAGAAAAAACTGATTTTGAGATTTTGGGATGTGCGCAGTTTATATTTAGAGAGTTCTCAAAAATGTTAAAAGAGCACTACAGCATTGAGTATATAAATGTAGGCGATGATATGGGATTTGAGAATCTCCGCAAGGTTAAGATGTCTTACCGTCCATTTAAGCTTGTACCAAAGTATACAATTTATCAAAAATGAAAATAAGAAAAGCATTAAAATCTGACACATCTTCACTTTATGCGCTAGAAGGGGAGCTTTTTACTAAAGAGAACTATCCGCTATCAAGAGCTTCCTTTGCTTATCATGTAAAGAGTAATCTACTTTATGTAGCCGAGGTTGAGGGTAAAATAGTAGGTTATATTTTGGTGCTCATTAAGCGTAAAAATGCCAAGCTCTACTCTATAGGAGTAGCCAAAGCTTACCGTAATAGAAAAATTTCACAAGAACTACTCAAGAGTATACTCAAAGAGCTACTCTCCTTAGGTTTTGAAGCGCTACTGCTTGAGGTGCGCACGGATAATGAAGCGGCTATGGCTTTATATAAAAAAATAGGCTTTAATGAACGTAAAAAACTAAAAGCCTTTTATCTAGATGGGTGCGATGCCTGTTTGATGGAGATAAGATATGACAAAGGTGTATTATAAGCAGATTTATAAGGATATAAGCAGTAGTAAACTGCTTAAACTTCAGGTTATTGTTCTTTTTGTAACAACTTATATAGACTGGACAATTATGCCCTATGTTGCAAAGCTTGAGGGGATGCATCTTCCTGTTTATATGATTAGTTTTTATATGTTAATAGGAGCAACAGACGGGTTGATTCAACCGTTTTTTAAAAGAGTAAAAATATATAATATTTATCTTTTTGTAATTATTTTAGATATTATACAAATTCTTAGCTACTCGCTTATTATGGTAGATGTTATTCTTTTTACATATGTTATTTTGAGCATATTTACCATTCAGGCTATTACATTTGAGATTTCAAGGGTTCATACTATCCATTTTATGAAGGATGAGATTGAGATTAAAGACTATCTTATTCTTAGATCTTTTTTTGTCTCAGCAGCGATAGTAGGCGGTGCTGTTACTGCTATGATACTTGACTATTTTAATGTTAAATTGAGTAGTATGCTGATTTTCCTATCTATACTTGGGGTGTTGGCAGTTATAGTAGAGTATAGGCTTTATAAAAAGTTTAAAAATATTTTGCAGGATGATGATATCATCATAGAACGACAAAAAAATTTGCTTAATAATAAGATAAGATATCCAGAGTAGTTATTTTGCACTTTTGATGACATTTAGGGATTTTGCAACAATAATTCTGCTATAGTAAAATAAAAAAGCGGGTCTTGAGATTATGAAAAAAGTGTTGTTGAGTGTTTTGTTTATGCTTCTTTTTGCAGATTTGCTAAGTGCGCAAAAAAGTAGCAACATAGATGATGAGAGTGCAGTTGTTTTTATGTATCACCGCTTTGGTGAGAGTAAATACCCATCTACAAACATAAGAATGGAGCAGTTTGAGGAGCATCTTAAATATCTTGCAAAAAATGAGTATAAAGTTTGGCCTCTCTCAAAATTAGTCCGCTATATTAAAGAGGGAAAAGATATTCCAAAAAAAGTGGTTGTACTTACTATCGATGATGCATATAAGAGCATATACACCCACGCATTTGCAAGATTTAAAGAGTATAACTTCCCCTTTACAGTCTTTGTTAACTCTTCTCCGGTAGATAACGGCTCTAAAAATTACATGAGCTGGGATGAGATGAGAGAGATGCAATCTTTTGGAGCAGAGTTTGCAAACCACTCAAAAACACATGACTACATGTTGCCAAAAGAGGGTGAACAGAGTTGGAAAAAGCGCATAAAAGATGAGATAGATGTTGCACAAAACAGGCTTCAAGAGGAGCTGGGAGAGGGCACAAATGAGAATCCTAAAGTATTCTCTTATCCATTTGGAGAGTACACAAAAGATACGGCTGAGTTTATAGAGTCACTTGGGTATGTGGGAGTTACTCAAACCTCCGGTCCGATAAACCTTTATAGCGATACGAAATTTCTTCCACGTTTTGCCATGGCAGAGGCGTTTGGGGATATGGAGGGATTTACTCTAAAACTTAAAACACTTGTACTTCCAATAGAGTCGATTTCATCAATAGAGCCCTTAGTTACTGATGAAAACCCTCCAAAACTCACCATAAAGCTTAAACGTAGTGTAAAAAATATAGGGTGCTTTCTCGCAAGCGGAAAACCAATACCGCTTAAGTGGAACTCTGATGTGGAGTTTAGTGTACAAGCAAATGAAAAGTTAAAAAGTCCAAGAGATAGATATACATGTACTGCTATGGCTGGGAATGGCAGATGGTACTGGTACAGCCACTTTTGGATAATTAAGTAGCTCTGTTACCTGTTTAAGAGGATGTTTTCTATCATCTTTACATAGGCGCTGTTCGCACCGATATGATCTAAAACTTCTATCTTAATCTCATGCTTTTTTGAATATAAGGAGGCAAGCTGAGGTACATCTTCTCTTACATGCTTTCCGGGAGCCAAAAACAGAGGCAAAACAGTAATGGTGCTTGCACCTGAAGCCTTTAGCTTCTCTACAGCCTCTTGGAAATCAGGCTCTGCTAACTCTAAAAAAGCAAGCTCAATATTTTCAATATTTTGGCGTAACTTCTCTAAAACCTCTCTAGATGCATCATTTGAGGCTTTGAGTTTGCTTCCATGTGAGAGCAGTATATATCCGTTCATCTTTAAACCTTAATTTATATGTGAAAATATAACATAATTGTAATTTAGTTAAAGAGGTAAGTTATCTTGAATCTAGATTTTAATTTAGCTCTGTATCTATTTTACAATCGGAACAACTCCTATATAGCCCTCTCCTTTAATATTTTGGATAAAAGAGTCAGGTAGAATTTTCTTTAAATTTCTCATTGTTGATAAAATAGTAGCATGAGAAATTGCTTTACCCTCCCAAACATAATCTCTTAGCATATCAAATGTAACTAAACTGTTTTGATTTTTTATCAAAAGATATAAAAACTTTTTTTGAGTAGAGCTGAGCTTGGTAGGAGCATCATCTTTAAGTAGTGTACGATTTTGTAAATCATATCTAAAATTATCATTGAGCTGTAGATAACTATTAGTTGAATTTTTTGGATTACTCCGCAGCATTCTGACTTCAAGCTCAGCTAAATCAAAAGGTTTTTTGAGGTAATCCGCAGCTCCGAGTTCAAAGGCTTTGAGGACTTTTTGCACATCAGTTAGAGCACTTATAAAAAGAGTTGGAGTTGAAATATCATTCTCTCTAATATATACTAAAACTTCAAAGCCATCAATCTCCGGGGTATTAATGTCTAGTATCATGCAGTCGTATTCATGAAGGTTTGCATACTGTAGTAGCTGCTCCCCATTTTCAAAATCATCTACCTTGTAGCCTTTGATAGTTAAAAACTTTTTAATATTTTGTCTTAGATGCAGCTCATCTTCCATTAGCAATATTTTCATTTTATTTGGGGTAACTCCATTTTCATACAAAATAACTCACTGTCCATCTCGGCACTAATGCTGATATCACTCTTTTTACATATAGATTGGACAAGTTCAAGACCGATGCCCAGTCCGAAAATTTCCTCTTGCTGACGATTATATTTTTGAAATATTTTTGAAATATTTATCTCTTTAGATACTTTGTTACAAATCAAAAATATCCATTTATCCTCTTTTTTAGTGATAGATATAACTATTTCGTCATTTTCTTTTGTATATTTAATAGAGTTTGAGATAAGGTTATCTAAAATTCTCTCCATCTCCTCTTGATTTAGCAGAACCGGCATCTGTTGCGGTATGTTTATATTAAACCTCAAGGAGCGGCTCTGGGCTGCTAGAGTAAAATATTGGACTCTTTGATTAAGAATCATAGAAAAATCAAAGATGCTTTTTTCTCTTATCTTGTTTGAGTAGCTAATCGAGTAGTAGAGATCATCATAAATATTTTGCAGAGTTTTACATGCGGCAAGTGACATTTGAGTATAGTTGGTTTTTTCATACTCTAACTCCTGCATCTGCATGGCTGAACTTATGATGCTAAGAGGTGTGTATAGCTCATGAAATGACTCCTCCATAAGCCTTTTTAAATTTGCAAAGAGCCTAGCTTTTTGTAGATGTGTCTGAACTCTAGCGATAAGCTCTTTTGGATGACAAGGTTTTGCTAGGTAGTCGGTTGCACCCTCTTCAAGCCCTTTTACAATATCTTCAGCGGTGTCTTTTGCCGTTAAAAAAATTACTGGAATATCTTTAGTAAGTTTATTTTGTTTTAACTCTTTTAAAACTTCATAACCATCCATTTTAGGCATTACTACATCAAGCAAAATAAGCTCCGGCTCAAAATTATTGATAATATCTAATCCATCTTTACCATTTAGGGCAACTTGTATATCGTAGTTGTAGGGAGAGAGAATATCTCTAAAGAGAGAGAGGTTCTCCTCCCTATCGTCAATAATAACTATTTTTGATCCTAACGACCTCTTGTCTATCTCTTTTAAAAGAGAGTTTTTCTGCGTAGCATCCTCTACAATTTCCTTTTTTTTGGAAGATAAAAGATTGATTATCTTTGTAGCGGCCTTCTCCATAGAGATAGCCATTTTTCTTTGATCCTCGCAAAAATCATCCTCATCCTGAAATATTTGTGAATATCCCAAAATAGTGTTTAAACTATTGCGAATGTCGTGTAGCATTTTTGAAGTTAGTACTATAGAGTCCATTACCATCCATTTTTAAAGCATTGAGGCTATTTTACCAAAATTAGTATTTTTTGCATTCTTTTTGCATTCTTGTTTGATTTAATACGTTTCATATGAGTTTATTAAAAGAGTTGTAATGGAAAAATTAAGACTTCTTATAGCTGATGATAATGAAGATAATCGTCTAGTTTTAAGAGCTACATGTAGAAAATTAGAATGTTTTGAGATTAAAGACGCAGTTGATGGTCTTGAGGCAGTAGAGATTGCAGAGTCGTGGCAACCTCATATTATCCTGATGGATATAATGATGCCAAAAATGGATGGCTATGAAGCATCTAAAATTATAAAAGAGAAATATCCAGACACTGTTATTATTGCAGTTACAGGTGTTCTTGATTCTAGAGTTGAAGATAAGATGAGTCTAATTGGTGTAGATATATACATACATAAACCAATAGATAGAGAGTTAATTCGTTTTAAACTTCAAAGTATCGCTTCTTCTTTTCGTTTAAAGCTAGGCGGCTTTAAAGATAGAACAAAAGCAACGGTGTTAAATCCTTTTAACTCTGACATTCCATCATATAAAACTATCTTTGACATAGTTGATGCTGAGGCGATGATGGAGTTTGGAATGTGGCTCTTTGATAGATACAACGGCAAGATTATGGCTGTATCTGGAAAGTTTGACAAAGTTATTGAACTTTTTTATAAGTTGATGAGTCAAAGAGACAAAGATGGCGAGATGATGACTATTATTGTTGAGGAGAGTTATGACGAGTTTTACATCACAATGAAGTTTGAAAAAGCTATCACTTTAGAGCAAAAAATCTTAGATATGCTGAATGAATTTGGAACAGAGGTTATTGCCCAAGAGAATATATTTTGTGCAAGACTAAGCAAGCCTATAGAGAAAGAGGTAGTTGCGCAAGATTTATCACAACAAGTACAAACAAAGAAAGCCTCAGTTGAAAATATAAAAATTCAGCATACAAATGAGATTGAAAAAGAGGTAGAAGTTATAGAATCTAAAGAGAGTATAAAAGAAGTAAGAGTTATAGAATCCAACGAAAAAGAGCTTCTTCATCAAAGTTTTGTCCATAAAACAAGCGCAGCAGATTATGTTGAAGAGATAGGTGATATTTTGGATGAAATTCTTGAACTCTCAAGTATAGAGGAGGAGTGGAGGGAGAGACTAAATTTGATTGAAACAGATCCTAGTGAGGATAACCTTATAGATTTTGTAGATAGTGTTCTTAATGTTTATGTTCGTGTTATAAATAGTCTTTTTGAGTTTACTGCTCTTGCATATGCTCTTACTTCTTTGGGAGTTTTTATCAAAGATAATGCAAAGATTATAAGCGAAGATAGTTCAAAAATAAAAACAATGATTATGCTTTTTGAGCATTTGGGAGAGGACCTTACTTCATGGAGAGAGCATATATTTGTTCTACAAGATACGGCAGATATACACTATCTTGATAGTTCGTTCTTTAGCTCATGTATGCAGATAGAGGGAATTATCGGCAACAAAGAAGTAAGCGCGGATGATGAAGACTGCATGGAGTTTTTTTAAAAACATAGCCTAAGAATCTCGAAAAATCTATTTTTCGTAGCTTTAGGGGGTTGCAAGGGACAAAATTGTCCCTGCCACATAAACGGACGAGTTCGTTTATGTGTTATAAATAATAACAAGGAGAAGTAAAATAATGGCAAAAAGAGTAATTATTGTTGATGACTCAAGAGCAGTTATCGCAACGGCGGAATTGGCTTTGGAGGGGATGATAAACTCTAACACTATAGAGTTTAAATCTTATCTAAACCCAATGGAGCTTTTAGAGGCACTACAAAATGGAAGTGAAAATTTTGACCTTCTCATCAGTGATGTAAATATGCCTGAGTTAAACGGCTTGGATCTTGCACGCGCTATTAAAGCGGATGAGAGATATAAAAATAAACCGATTATCATCTTAACAACGGAGAGTTCAAACGAAATGAAAATGAGTGGAAAAGAGATAGGTGTAACAGGCTGGATGGTAAAGCCATTTAGTGATGAGAAGCTTGTGAAATCTCTACAAATGGTATTAGGAGTCTAAATATGGATAAGAATGTAGCACAGTCAAAAAGGGAGAGATATCTCACTTTTCATATAGGAAGTGAGCAGTATGGGATAGCGATAGATAGAATCAAAGAGATTATCGCCATGATGAGCATAACAAAAGTTCCAAATATTCCGGCATATATGAGAGGGGTAATTAATTTACGCGGCTCAATCATACCGGTCGTAGATACAAGACTCCGTTTTGGAATGGAGTATAGAGAGTCGGATATGCATACGGCAATTATTATTGTCGAGGTAGAGAAGATAAGCATAGGGTTTATCGTAGATAGAGTTGAAGAGGTATCTTCTATAGAGTCGTCAAGTTTGAGCGAGCCTCCAAAATTTGGAAGCTCAATAGATACGGATTTTATCTGTGCGGTTGCTCAAATAGAGGAAGAGGTAGTGATGATTTTAGATGTGCTTAAGCTTTTTGAAGCTGATGAGCTAGTAGGAATTGAACAAATAGAACAAACACAAACACAAGGAGAATAGATATGAAGTGGTTAGAAAATATGGTTTTACAAACAAAGTTAATGTTATTAACCGGAGTAATGATGGTGTCATTAGGTGTTCTTGGATATATGGGATATAACACAGCACAAAAGTGGGAGAGTAGTATTGTTGATGTAGGTTCTGTCAAACTTCAATCTTTAGTAGGTCTTATGGGGATGCGTGTCGGGATTAATCAGATAGTGATTCAGCAAAACCGTGTTCGTGGACTTAGAGGTGATAGTGACATGAATAGAAAAGTTAAAGATGCTATTGAGCGAAGCCATATAGCCTTTGCTAATTATGAGAAAGGATTAAGCATCTATGCACCGCTCCCTCAAACTCCTCAAGAGCAAAAAGAGTGGGAAAATTTTGAAAAACTATATAACAAATGGAGTAGTACGGTTAAAAAATTTCAAACAGATGTTCTTGAACCACTCTCAGAAGCTAAAGATGAAGAGATGATTGAAGCGTATTTTGCACAAACAACAGCATTTATTGAGATGATATTTCCACAACGCATTGAGGTTCTTTCTAACATGGATAGACTTGCAAATTTAAATATTGAGTCTTCCAATGAGACTGTAAAGATGGCACAAGCTGACACAAAAAGCACTATTGAAATGACTATGGTAGTGGTACTTGCTGCGTTTATAATTTCAATTTTACTTGCGTTTATGATTATTCGCTCGATTACTCGCTCTATAACACAGAGTGTAACTTCTATTCGTGATGGTGCTATGCAGATTACATCAGCGAGTGATCAAGTTGCTTCTTCATCCTCATCTTTGGCTCAAGGTGCTAGTGAGCAGGCTTCAAGTGTTGAAGAGGTAAGTGCAACTCTAGAGGAGAGTACGGCTATAAATACTCAAAACACAGACAATGCACGTCAAGCCGATATTTTGGCAAAAGATGCAAACGACTCGGCAAAAACAGGATATGAAAAAGGTGAAGAGCTATCTAAATCTATGCATGCTATTACGGAATCAGCGGCTAGAATCTCAGGAATTATCAAAGCAATTGATCAAATTGCGTTTCAGACAAACTTACTTGCGTTAAATGCAGCGGTTGAAGCAGCAAGAGCAGGTGAACATGGATTAGGTTTTGCAGTTGTTGCTGATGAGGTTAGAAATCTTGCACAAAGAGCTGCAGGTGCGGCAAAAGAGACTTCAGATATTATTGAAGAGGTAGTAGGGCAGATTAAAGAAGGAAATGAGATTGCACATGCTACTCATACCTCTTTTGAAGAGATAGTAGAACAGACTAAAAAAGTCTCAGACCTAATCGGTGAAATCTCTATAGCAGGGAAAGAGCAGAGCGAAGGTATGACACAGATAAATCAGGCTATGGGACAAGTAGATCAGGTAACACAACAAGTTGCTGCTAACTCAGAAGAAGCTGCAGCCGCTGCTGAAGAGCTAAATGCACAGGCAACATCTATGATGGATACTGTAAGAGTTTTAGCACAGATGGTTGGAATGCAGGCTAATGCGCCTGTGACAGTAGCAAAAAAGAAAACTAATAAGCAGATTGAGACTACTAAAAAACTTGAGACAACACAGAAAAAAACAAGTGAACCAAAAAGTAGCTCTGCAAAAAACAGAGCTGAAGAGATTTTTCCTCTACATGAAGACGATCTTAAAGAGTTCTAGATGGAATTCAATGGAGATATATTAACCATAGACATAGGAATGTCTATGGAGGAAGTAGAAGAATTCCAAGAGTTCATTCGTCCTAGAATTGATTATATCGAGACAATTGAGGCAGATGAGGACGATGCTCTAAGATGTAGTGCTCTTTTGGCTTTGCTAGTGAGTTTAAAACGAACTAAACCGGAACTAAACATTCCTTTTTTAGAAAAGAAAAAGTTGGTTTCACAGAAATATGGAACCATTCATTGGATATGTCATGACTAAACAAGAACAGGTAAAAGCTATTTTTATCGAAGAAGCCGGTGAAATAATTGAAAAATTAGATATTGATATTATTCGCTTTGAAGAAAATTGTAGCGATTTTAGTTTATTAAATGAAATCTTTCGTGGAGTTCATACGCTAAAGGGCAATGCCAATGCTTTTGGTTTTACTCGTCTTGGCGAGTTTGTTCACCACTTTGAAGATGTGCTTGACCACTATCGCAGTACGCAAGAGAGCATAGAAGAGTACAATTTAGAGCTTTTTGTAGGTAGCGTTGATGTTATCAAAGAGGTTATGATTTGTGAGCTTGATGCTATAGATACATTGCCCCAAAGCTATCACGCTTGTTTGGAGAAGATTAAAAATCTTATCTCTATAAAAAAAGGTCTATCTGACTCTGTAGTTGAGCAAAATGAGAGTGTCTCAGAGCTAAAGGATTTGGCTATGGAGTTTGGAGTAAGCTGCGAGGAGCAGCAGCAAAACTCTATAGAGAGATCTATAAAAGAGGCTCAAGCTAAGCAGAGCGAAGGTTTGAGTGTTTATAAAATAGATTTAACTCTTGATAGTGATTGCTATAAAAGAGGTTTTGATTATCTTCTGTTTTTAAACTTGCTTGCACAAAAAGCTCTGCTACTGGAGAGTTTTTTCAACATGGAGGGTGTCGTCGAGATAGATAGTTTTAAAAATGATGAAAACTACATTGGAAAGGTATCCGTTGTTGTTTTAATTCCTCTTTTAAGAAGCGAAGTAGATGAGTTTTTTGAATTTTTGTTTGATAATGAGTATGAGATAAATCTAATCGCGCCGCCTGCTGCAGAGATAATGGAGGTAGCAGATAAGCCGTTAGCTAATACTGCTAAAGTTGCCGATAGCAGTTCGATAAACTCTATGTCTTCAAAGTCAACTATACGCATAGACACTTTTAAACTCGATGAGCTTTTTGACTCGGTAGGAGAGCTCGTAATTGCACAAAACTTCATCGCCCAAAATGAAAAAATAAGATCCATTGAGGATGAGTCAATAAGTCGTACTATAGAGACACTTTCAAAGATTACTAAAAAAATCCAAGATCGCGTCATGAGCCTTAGAATGGTTGCTATAAAAGATACTTTTGACAAGATGAGAAGAGTAGTTCGGGATACTTCTAAAAAGACAGGTAAAGAGCTTAATCTTATCGTTCAAGGTGAAGATACAGAGATAGACAAAACTATGATAGACAGCCTCTCTGACCCGTTAATTCATATCATCAGAAATGCGATAGATCATGGATTGGAATCTAATGCAGATGAGCGTAAAAGTGCTGGTAAAAATATAGAAGGGACGATTACCCTAAAAGCTTTTCATAAAAGTGGAAGCATTGTTATTAGCGTAAGTGATGACGGTAGAGGAATCAACAAAGAGAAAGTTTTAGCAAAAGCGATTGATAGAGGCATTGTTAGTGGAGATGAAAACCTAAGTGACTCTCAAATCTTTGCTCTTGTCATGCAACCAGGGTTTTCAACAACAGAGAGCATTAGTGACCTTTCAGGTCGCGGTGTAGGTTTGGATGTAGTAAGAACATCGATAGAGAAGCTTCGAGGAAAGATAGAGATTGACTCAAAAGAGGGCGAAGGAACTACGATTTCAATGATTCTTCCTTTGACACTTGCAATCATTGACGGAATGCTTGTGCGAACTGCAGATGAGATATATATCATCCCGACTCTAAGCATTGTTGAGTCGTTTCGTCCTGAAAAAGAGATTGTAAATGTATTTAAAGAAAAGGGAGAGTTTGTCAGCTTAAGAGGGCAATATATACCTATTATGAGACTAAGCGATGTATTTAATCTAAATACTAAGCGTATTGAGCCATGGGAAGGGATTTTAGTTTGTGTGGAGACCGAGGGAGGGCGAATAGCGATTTTAGTTGATGAGTTAGTAAGTCGTCAGCAGGTTGTTATAAAAACATTGGGTAAAACATTGGCTATGTTAAAAGAGATTTCCGGTGGTGCGATTCTTGGAAACGGAGATATTGCTCTTATTTTAAACGTAGATGAACTACGACCTTTGGTTAAAACAGCTCATGTTTGATATTGAATTAAAACCAGAGGAGTTTAAACTTTTTCGTAACTATATCTATGAAAAGGTGGGTATTTCTCTCTCTGAGCAGAAAACTACACTAGTAAAAGGAAGGCTCAACAAGCGGTTAAATCAGTTGAATATAGCTTCATTTAAAGAGTATTACAACTATCTTATTAATGATGCCAGCGGGGAAGAACTTACCTTTTTTGTAAGTGCCATATCTACAAATGTTACCTCTTTTTTTCGTGAGAGTGCACAGTGGAGTTGGCTTGAAGGTTATCTGCCACAGATGGTGGCATCTAAGAGAGAAAAAAAATTAAGAATCTGGTCGGCAGGATGTTCAAGCGGAGAAGAACCATATACGATTTTAATGTTTTTGCAAAACCATCTTCCTGATTTTGAGAGTTGGGATATTAAGATTTTGGCGACTGATATCTCATCAAAAGTTCTATACAAAGCGATTTTGGGTCATTATGAAGCAAAACAGGTAGAGCAGCTGCCAAAAAGTATAGTTATGAAATCTTTTGAAAAAGTACATGAGCAAAATGTTTTAAAATATAAAATAAAACCGTTTCTTAGGGAGAAAGTAATGTTTCGTCTATATAATCTTATTACAGATACTTTCTTCATAAAAAACGAGTTTGACATGATTTTTTGCAGAAACGTTATGATCTATTTTGATGAAACCAATAGAAACAATCTTGTCGAGCGCTTTACTACTCTGTTGCCAAAAGGAAGACCTCTCTTTTTAGGAAGCTCTGAATCTTTGACGACACATAAAAACAGTCTAAAACTTTTGGGCTCTTCGATTTATCTAAAAATATAAGGAGGATTGAGTTTTGCAAAACAAAATAGATGAAGAAAACTTGAATGATGAGTTGGCATTTTTGAGCAAAAAAATCTTAGATCTAAATAAAAAACTCATCGAGAGTGAAAAAGCAAAATCAAGGTTTCTCTCACTTGTGGCAAGTAAGTTAAATAACCCTATGACAGCTATTTTGGGGATACTACCTCATTTGAAAATCATAGATACAAAAGAGAACAGATTTTTCTATGAGTTGGTCTATAAAGAGGCCCTAGACCTTGATTTTAAGATTCAAAATCTAGTAATGGCATCTGAGATAGAGAGTGGAAAGATTGATGTCTCGTATGCTTTGGTAGATCCTATTGAAATTATAAAAGAAGCTATTGAGAGCCTTAAATATCTCATAGAAGAGAAAAATATTGAGATAAAGATAGATAGCAAAATCAAACAAAAGATTGTAACTGATCCAAAAAAGGTATATATAATAGTAAAAAACCTTATCTCAAACGGTTGTAGATACGGTTTTGAAAATAGTCTGCTTTGGATTGAGTTGGATATAAAAGAGTCTATGTTTATTATTAAAGTAAAAAATCGAGGTGATGCCCCTAATGTAAAATATAAACCTGAAGTATTTACCCGTTTTGCGAAAGATGCAAGCGGTGAGCATGGTTTGGGTATCGGTCTTAGTGTTGTTCGTGAGATTTGCCAAAGATTAGATGGAACAATAGATTATGAAGCTGAGGATGAATTTGTTACCTTTGTAGTAAAGTTGCCCTTTGATGAAGAGATGATTGACTCCCAAGCTTATGGGTCAAATGAGTTTTTATTTGAATCCTTTGATGATGCTATTGAGTTATAGATGATAGAGGGAAACTCAACTTTCATACATGTAGGTCAGATACATGTTGATGTTGCACCGGCTGCAATTTCAACTGTTTTAGGCTCTTGTGTGGCAGTTTGTCTTTATGACAAAAGATTAGGTATTGGCGGAATGAACCACTATCTGCTTCCCTTTTGGAACGGCAACTCTTTGCAATCTCCAAAATTTGGAAATATTGCCATTCCAAAGTTGATAGAGAGCATGCTTGAGCATGGGGCTAGTATCAAAAATATAGAGGCAAAAATCTTTGGAGGAGCATCTATGAATATCACTTCATCATGCAACATGATGATAGGTGAAAAAAATATATTGGTTGCAAGAGAGACTTTAAAAGAGTATAAAATTCGCATTGTGGCAGAAGATGTCGGTAGAGAAAACGGCAGAAAGATTCAATTTAATTTACAAAACTCTAAGGTGTTGTTGAAGTATACAGTAAAGGCAAAAGCATAATGCTAGGAGATAAAAATGGCTATTAGAGTGTTGATTGTGGATGATAGTGCTACTGCTCGTGCGGTTTTACGTGATATATTAGAGTCAGATAGTTCTATAGAAGTTGTGGCGGCCGCTTCTGATGCCTATGACGCAAGAGACAAGATTGTTGAACTTAAACCCGATGTTGTCTGCTTGGATGTTGAGATGCCTAGAATGGATGGCATTACTTTTTTAAAAAAGCTTATGCATCATATGCCGCTACCTGTTGTTATGGTCTCTTCACTTACACAAAGTGGAGCCAAAACTACACTTGAAGCACTTGAAGCCGGAGCTGTTGATTTTGTTCCAAAACTGCACTCTCATATCTATGACTCTAAAGATGAGATGAAAGATGAGTTAATTGCAAAGATAAAGGCAGCCTCAAAAGTAAAAGTTTTTAAAAAAGAGTTAAAGCAACAGATGTATGCAAATACTACATCTTTGGCTGAGACTACAAACAAGATTTTAGCCATCGGTGCATCAACTGGCGGTACGGAAGCTCTTAAACAGCTGCTTATTGGACTACCTAGAAATGCACCGGGAACAATTATCGTTCAACATATGCCGGCAAATTTTACGGAGCCATTTGCTCAAAGATTAAACTCCATTTGTGCGATGGAAGTAAGAGAAGCAAAAAATGGTGACAGCATAACTCCGGGTGTTGTTTTAATAGCCCCTGGAGATTATCATATGGTTGTAAGACGCTCTGGGGCAAGATACTATGTAGAGATAGGAAGCGGTGAGAAAGTCTCAGGACATAGACCTTCAGTTGATGTTTTGTTCAACTCAGTTGCAAAAATCGCGGGAGCAAATGCAATCGGTGTAATACTCACGGGAATGGGGTCTGACGGTGCAAAGGGACTACTTAGCATGAGAAATGCCGGGGCAAGAACAATAGGGCAGGATGAAGCAAGCTCCATAGTTTACGGTATGCCAAAAATCGCTCATGATATAGGGGCAGTTGAGAGACAAGTAGCGTTAAGTAAAGTGGCTAATGCCATACTTTCGTTTATATAATTTAAGGTAGGAAGATAGATGAGAATTTTTTTAGCAGAAGATAACGAAGATAACTATTTGATTGTAAAATCAAATCTAAAAAAAATACAAGAGCCTATTGAACTACTATGGGCAAAAGATGGAGAGATTGGCATTGAGATGCTCAAAGGTGAAGATGAAATAGATCTCTTTTTGGTGGACATTGAGATGCCAAAGATCGGCGGATTAGAACTAGTTGAGTGGATTAGAGAGCAAGAGAGATTTGCAGATAAACCTATCATCGCCGTTACCGCATCTGTTTTTGCAGAGATGAAAAAGATGTATCTTGAGAAAGGGTTTGATTTTATTTTAGAAAAACCATTCTCAAGAAAAGAGCTTCTTGAAATCTTACAAAAAGCTATAAATATATCATGAAAATGCCGCTAATTTTAATAATAGACTATAATTTTAACAGCATTTTGGCAATAAACAATAAAATAGTTAAGGCAAAATAAGATGAAATTCAACTCTATATTATTTAAAATGATGACACCTCTAGTTATTATAACGATTTTAGTAGTAGGGGCTACTTTCCTTGTTACGCATATATATCTAAAAAAAGTCATAGAAAATGTTTTTATTGATTTTCGTGTACACCATTTAGAGGAGGTTTATACTTTAAAGATAGAAAATATTCTTCTTGAAATAAAGAGTGCAGGAGTCGGGATTACCTCTTCAAAGGATGTACAAAACTTTATCCTGAGTAAAGATGCTGCAGAGGGTAGAATGTCACAAGAGATGAAGCAAATATTATCAGATATGAAAAAATTTTATAAATTAGACACCATATATATCGCTCATGTACAAAGTAGAAACTATTTTGACGAAGATGGCTTTGTTCGAGTTATAGACCCTTCTAATAATAAAGAGAGTGAGTGGTTTTTAAAAACACTTGAAGGCGAGAATAATTTTTTGGTTAACACGGATAGTGATTTTGCCGGTTATCTTCATATATGGTTAGATTCAATTGTAGGTAGTAAGGAGAACCCAATAGCTCTTGCGGGTGGCGGAATAAATACTAGAAGTATATTTGAATTTGCACAGAAAAATTTTCGCAAAGATTGTGAAGATATAATTATCATAAGCGACGCAAATATAGTTCATGCTTCATCAAGAGAGAGAGAGATATTTTAAATGTAGCACTGCATGAGTCTGATTTTAGCAAAGAGAAGATAGCTGCGATAGAAAATGCAAAAAAAAGTGGTGGAAACCTAGTTGAATATATGGATAATGGTGAATTGAGAGATTTGCTTTTTATACCGATTAAAGAGCTGAAGTGGAATATTATTATAGATTTTTCAAAAGAGGAGTTTTTAGAAAGTTTAAGTGGTGTTAACGACAGAATTATTTTAGGTGGAGCTATATTGCTTTTTTTACTGCTACTTGTCGGTAGCTTAACCTTTGCATATTTAGTATCAAAACCGCTTAAAAAAATATCATCTGCAGTTAATGATTATGATTATAAAACTGACTTTGAGTTACAAGAGTGTAAAAGTATGGGTAGTGAGTTTGATATGATATGTAACGCATTTAAAAAAAGCTCTACTCTTTTGAGAAAAACACTAGATGAGTATAAATATAATGAAGAGCTCTTAGAGAGTATCATAAATGCTGCTGATGATTATATTCTCTATAAAGATACAAACAGTATGTATCTAGGAGGTAACAGCGCATTTGAAAGATTAAACTCAAGGAAGATAGAGGAGATTATCGGCAAAACAGATGATGAACTCTACTCTGCTGAGGTAGCAGATTATCATATAATGACAGATAGACAAGCAATAGAAAAAAGAGAAACTATTCTCGTTGAAGAGAAATTCCAAAAAAAAGATGGAAGCTTTGTAATCCTTCAGATAAAGAAAAGTCCGATTTATGACAATAAAGGAGACGTAAAAGGGGTTGTTGTCGTTGCAAGAGATATGACTGTAATTAAAGAGATGGAGCAAACACTCTTAACACTTAATGCAACGCTTGAGAAAAGAGTAGAAGAAAAAACGTTAGAGTTAAAAACAGCAAATGAGACACTTGAAATAAATATAGCAAATCTAAAAACAGTAAATTTAAAACTATTTAAAGCCAAAATGGAAGCTCTTCAAGCTGCACAGGCAAGATCTAATTTTATTACCGGTATGTCACATGAGTTAAGAACACCGCTAAATGCAATTATAAATTTTACAGATCAAGTGATAGAAGATTTTGATGAGATGCTTCAAGACAAAGAGATGCAAGAAGATACAAAAATATTTATGCAAAGAGTTCTCATAAATTCAAGACACCTACTTAATCTAATAAATGATTTGCTTGAATTTACAAAAGCCGAAGCAGGAAAGATTGATTATAATGTAGAGGAGTGTGATTTAAATAGTGTTGCAAAAATGGCATATAACAATACCTACTCACTCTTAAACGGAACAGATGTAAAATTTAATTTAAAGCTTCATGATATGCCGCTAATTGCAATAGTTGATTCAAGAAGGTTTTTGCAGATACTTCTAAATCTACTCTCTAATGCAATCAAATTTACTCAAAAGGGCGAGATAGAGTTAAGAAGTTTTGAAGAAAATGGTTATGTAATTGTTGAAGTAGAAGATAGCGGCAAGGGGATACCTGAAGATAAGCAAAGCATTATATTTGACCCGTTTACGCAGGTAAGCGGCACTGACAATGGAACAGGACTTGGACTTGGTTTGGCTAAAAGAATGTGCGATGATATGAATATAAAAATCTCATTTACTTCTATCGAAGGAGAAGGTACTATTTTTCGCTTGGCTGTAAAAAAGATTTCCTGAGTGTGGACTTTCAATAAATAATATTTGCTCTGATATTAACATTTATGACAAAACTAAAAGAGACTTTAGGTTTGGTATAATCTTAGGAGAAATTAGGTGTTAACACTGAATTTATTACACTCTCATAAAGGATATAAATATGCAGACATGTGATAGCGAAACTGGTTTATGTACAATAAGTAGTAGTGACACAAAAGAGGGTGCTCTTAATGTAAATCAAGCAGAGCTTTTTTATGTAGGTGATCCTATGTGCTCGTGGTGCTGGGGGATGTCTGAGGAGCTTAGAAAGATACAAGAGTTTTGTACAAAAGAGGGTATAAAGTTTAGTGTGATCTTGGGAGGTCTTAGAATTGGTGGAGGAGATGCTTGGAATGAGCACTTTAGAGGTTTTTTAAGAAATGAGTGGCAAAATATTCATAAAAAAACAGGTCAAAAATTTGTTTACTCAATACTAGAGTTAAAAGAGTTCAACTATGACACTCTGCCTGCTTGCCTTTCTGTCTATATTGTAAAGAAAATCTTAAAAGACAAAGATGATAATAGCTCAACCGTACTGGGATTTTTCTCTAAAATTCAGGAAAGGTTTTATGCAAAAGGATTAGATCCAACAAGGTTGGAATTTTATCATGATATCTGTAGAGAGTTTAATATTGATATAGATGAGTTTGAAAAACATTTTAACTCTAAAGAGATGAGAAAAGAGCTTGAGAGTGATTTTGCACTAGCAGGAAAATTAGGAGCTAGAGGAATGCCTAGTCTAATATATGTAAAAGAAAACAGAGTTATAAATAGCTCTTATGGATACAAAACATATGAAGATATCATAAAAATGTTGGGTGCTTAGAGTCCCAAATGCTTATATTGGTAATCCAGATTATAAATTATTTTCGGCAGAGCTGAAGTAAGTGATTGTTATAGTAAAAATTTATGATTTTGGTTGCGGAAACAGGATTTGAACCTGTGACCTTCGGGTTATGAGCCCGACGAGCTACCGAACTGCTCTATTCCGCGATATTTTAGCTTACTCTTCGTTAAAATTTCACTCACATACTACAGTATGCTTCGCTTAATTTTGCCTAGATTAAACAAAAATCAATAATTAAATTATTGAAGTGGATGGGGTAGAGGGATTCGAACCCCCGAATAGCGGCACCAAAAGCCGCGGCCTTACCGCTTGGCGATACCCCAACATTGAAAAGTTAAATAATTGGTTGCGGAAATAGGATTTGAACCTATGACCTTCGGGTTATGAGCCCGACGAGCTACCGAACTGCTCTATTCCGCGACACTCTCAAACAAAGCAAATATCTTTGTTGGGGTGGAATTATAGGCAAATAAGCTCTCTTTGTCAAGGAGGGTGCTGGTGAATTTAGAAAAATTGTTTGAACTAAAATTAATCAACTTTTATATACAATTGCGGTATTAAAATGAAAGAAGTATATATGACACCGACACAAAGAGTACTAGAAGCGATTGATGAGATCAAAAGAGGGCGCATGGTCGTCATGATTGATGATGAAGATAGAGAAAATGAAGGCGATTTAGTTTACGCTTCCGCCTTTTCTACGCCTGCTCATGTAAATTTCATGGCTACACATGCCAAAGGATTGATATGTGTAGCTATAAGTAAAAATATTGCCTCAAGACTTGAACTAAATCCCATGGTAAGCTCAAACACATCCTCATATGAGACAGCTTTTACGGTATCTGTTGATGCTAAAAATGCACTAACTGGAATCTCGGCAAAAGAGAGAGACGATACTATCAAGATTTTAGCAAATCCAATAAGTCGTGCAGATGAGTTAGTCAAGCCCGGGCATATATTTCCTCTAATAGCAAAAGAGGGAGGAACTCTTGTAAGAACAGGGCACACGGAAGGCTCTGTTGATTTGTGTCGTTTGGCTGGACTTAGCGAATCGGCTGTTATTTGCGAGATAATTAAAGAAGACGGCACAATGGCTAGACGTGACGACTTGGATATCTTTGCTGAAAAACACAATTTAAAAACTGTATTTATATCTGACATTGTAGAGTATCGCCTTGCTAACGAGAGACTTGTTAGCGAAATAGATATCGAGAACATAGAGTTTTTTGACACTAAGGTTAAAAAGTACACCTTTGCCGATCATGATAAAATAGAGCATACGGCTATAGTGTTTCACAATGTAACATCAGTTGCAAATGTGAGAGTACACAATATTATACCGGACATCGAACTACTCTTAAATCAGAAAAAATATAATAATCTCATAGCTTCTATCGAGTACCTAAAGCAAAATAGCGGTGTTTTAATCTTTATAAACAAGCCCACTCATCATGACAACGCTGCCATGAAAGAGTTTGGAATAGGTGCTCAGATACTAAAATCATTTGGAATATCTAAGATGAATCTTCTTACCTCTATGAAAGCGACCGAGTTTGTAGGACTAGGCGGTTTTGGACTTGAGATAAATGAGGTTATAGATATTTAACAGATATCTATACTGCCTTGAGATTACTACTGCTTCTACTATCTGCGCTCTGCCTCATAAATGCGCAAACTCTCTCTAGAACCCAAGTTCTTATGTCGACCTTTGTTACCATTACAGCAGATGAGAGAGATGCAAAACTTATTGCCGATGGATTTGAAATTATTAAGCTTGTAGAGATGTCACTCTCCTCATATGCGCCGGAGGCGAAAATATATAATCTCAATAAAAACAGATATGTCAAACTAGATGCTCTTACTTACGAGGCACTTAGCTTGAGTAAAAAATATTTTATTAAAACCGATGGCTATTTTGACATAACAATCGGCTCAATTACAAAAGATCTCTACAGATTTGGAGAGAGTGAGAGAGTGGCATACTCGCAGGAGTTAAATAGCGCAAAGGTTGATTTTTTGGCTTTGAGGTTTGATGAAAAAGAGGCTTTTTTAGAGGAAGGTGCAAAAGTTGATTTAGGTGGAATGGCAAAAGGCTTTAGCGTTGATAAAGTTGCAGAGCATTTTAGAAGCAGAGGCGTAAATAGTGCAGTAATATCAGCAAGCGGAGATATAAGATGCCTATCCACATGCAAGATAGATATCCAAGACCCGTTTGATGAGGAGGGTATATTACTATCATTTGAGACCACAAGATATGATTTGGGGGTTACAACTAGCGGAAACTACAACAGATATGTGGTATCGACAAAAAACAACCATCTAATTGACCCAAAAGCAAAAAAACCACAAACCAAGTTCATATCTATAACGTTAATAAGCGAGCTTACTAGCAGTGATTTGGATGCTTATGCAACTGCCGCAACTGTAATGCCTATGAAAAAAGCGTATGAGTTTTTAGAGAGTCTTGGAGTTGGCTATATAGTTTTACAGAGTGATAATGAGCTTGTTATAAGTAAAAACATCTCTGAGTATGCTAAAAATCTACTTCTGAGTGATAACTCTAAAGAGAAGCCAAGAGATAAAGAGAATAAGAACTAATAGTGCAAAAAATGAGAATAGTTTTATATATGCAAAAAATTCAAATCCGCCAATAATCATTAACGGTGCAAAAATTTCAAGTAGTGCAGTACCAAACGTAGCATATATAAGGAGAAGCAAGCTTCTCTTGTATCTTAGTTTTGTAAAAACCAAGAAGTGCAAAAGTACCATGGCAAGAAGTCCAAACACAAAGATATGCGGCAATACTATCTTAAGAATTCCGCCGGCACTCTGTGATGGTATAAACTTCTCTTCATTTCCTATGTAATACTCTAAAACAGAGTTTGGGCTAAATCCTATCTTATGCTCAAATAGCATAACGGCACTAACGATTAGCAGTATAGAAAAAGCTAAGTAGTGAAGGATTGAGAGCTTATACGCTTCTTGCATTTAGCTTCCAAAAGGAGTAAAAAATCATATATATTGCTACAAGATGCCATGCAAAGTAGCCAAAAAGATATATATTTATAAAAAAACTTGAGAAGTAAAAGGCTAAAGGTAGTGATATAAGCGATAAAATAGCGCTTATCATGAGTATATTTGTAAGAATAGCTCTGCTTCTTTTTGCAACTCTTATAAAGATTGAGCTGAGTGTGAGCAAAATCATCATGACAAAGAAAATCTGAGCATGCCAAAACTCCAAAAAAGATGCCTCATTCATAGGGTCTATATATGCATCCTCATCACCAAGAAGTGTTGTTGTTACTGTCTGGGTTGATATTCCAAAATTTGATTTCATAACAAAAATATCAGAGAATATATAAAGAAGTATAAAAAGAAGAAAGCCCTTTAAAATAAGGCTCATAGCACTATCTTTTTGAAGGTTTTTAATAACGGTAAATTTCACTATTTACCTTTTAGTACTTCATCGTAAATCGCGAATGCAACCTTTGAACCATCTATGAAAATTTTAGCACTAAGTGTTGCTCCCGTAATATTTGTAATACTTGATAGTTTTGTTTTGTCTTGCATCTTCACATCTTCAAATTGAGACAGCCATTTATCAGACGGTATATACTCCATAGGCTCATTAAAAGCAACGACCTCAATCCCCTTTAAGGTGGAGTCAGCAGAGATTAAATAGAGAACAACACCATTTTTTGTACGGATTTTTCTATTGATTAAGACTCCATGTCCGGTTGTTTTTCCATCTTTGGTGGCTTTAAAAACTCTCACTATTTTGTTTAGTAGTTTTACTTTGGCACTATCTTCAATATTTTGCACTTGAGCATTTGTCAATAAAATATTCTTTTTTTCAATCTTATTTTCATTTCCAAAATTTTCTTTCATGGCATCTATTGGAGAGATGAGTATTTTAGCACTCAAGGGAAGTGCTAAAATAAGCAAGAGAGAGTAAGTTAAGAGTTGTTTCATAATTATACCTAAAGCTTTAGTTTGTCGGATTTTATTCTATAAAACATCTTTTGTCAATGTAATTAATCAATAATATAAAGATAAAATATTATTAAAAAATAAAGCCCATTGATAGACTAGCTATATTTTTATCAGATACACCATCTTGTCTCTGCATAGCGTAGTCAGCTTTTAAAACAACCTGCTCATGTGGAAAGTAGTTTATACCTACCGTTGTTGTGTCAATCGATGCAACTGAGCTACCGCCCTCTATCTCATCTTGTGCAGAAGTGCTCTCATATTGAACAAATAGGGGCATTTTGTCCTGAGATGAGGTAAATGTCAATAAATCGTAACCAACATTCAAGTAACCGCCTTTTGCACTCTTAGGCTCTCCTATCGGGGTATTGCTACGTTCAGACTGAGTTAAAACACCATAAGCTCTAAACGCATCTTTATTATAATCAAAATGAACATCAATCATACTCAAGTCTGAATCAATGTAAGTCGAAGCACCAAGAAGCAGACCGTTTATGCCTGTATAATCCACTCTTGCAACAACAGCAAGCCCTAGTCTGTTTTGATTTCTATATGAACCGATACGGCTCTCTCTAAGCCACTTCTCTTTCTCTCCTAGTCCGGCTTCTAAATCCAAAGCAGAAAATGCACCTATTTTATATGAGAGATTATCAACTATATTACCGTAAGCCATTATGCCGCTCTCATGCCATGTAGAAGGAATAAGATATTTTTCAGTGTTTGGTCTTTGAACGGTTCTAAAGAGAGTCGGCTCATGTTTTTCGTTGATTAGACCCATAGGCATCAATATATTACCGACTCGTAAATTTATGTTTTCATTAAAAAGAAAGTCAAGATACATAAACTCCACAATAACATAACCATCTCCGGCTTTGTTGTCCCCACCGCCACCATGCTCAAACTCCAGCTCAGCATTTAAGATAATATTGTCTGTAAACTTGTAACCGATATAAGGAACAAATCTATAAACATCAATAATGTCTGAATTAGCAGAGCCTTCATTAGATGTATGTGCATAATACATCTCACCATATCCACCGATGCTTAGTGGCGACTTTGAGTAGTAAACTTTTGATGCCGCAGCGCCTAGACCGCTATGAGACTCTTTTGAGTCAACTGTCGTATAGTTAAATCCAGTTTGCAAATTGCTTGTCTCATCTGTTAGAATTTGAGTCTGCTCTTTTAACTTTGCAATCTCTTCTCTTAACTCCGCAATGTCAGAAGCCGTATCTGCATTTATATTTGTTGTTATTAGCAGTGCAGCAGCAAGACTAAATCCAAATCTTTTTCTTAGTAACTTCATATTAAACCCTTAATTTTAATGTTTTGATTACGATATTTGTTATCATAATCATTAATATGCAGAAGTTTAATATTTTTTTGCTTAAAGTAATATAAGAACGATAATTGTTATCATTACTTTTTTGAAGAAGGATTTTTTAGTTATCTTAGCTATAATTATAAAAAATAAAATGAAGTGAAATATGAGAGAGATATTTAGTAGAGTTGAAGAAGATATATTAGTAAATATAGAAGTAGAGGTCGATATAGAGGAGTACAGAGACTCTTATATCTGGCTTTTTAGTCTTTTTGTAAAGCCAAATAGTATAGATAAAGAGAGTGAGGCTTTTGAGCAATTTTTAGAGATTAAAGAGTCAATGATTATTTCAGTTGAGCATCAAAAAAAAGCAAAATATGTCGGCATGAGAGTTAATGAGGGCTGGTATGAGTTCTATTTTTATGCGAGAGATTCAAAAAATTTGCAAAATTTAGTCTCAGGCATATTAAAAGAGAGCGGTTATAAGTATGAGAGCAGTGTTGTAAAAGATGCAAAGTGGGATTTTTACCATAAAAATCTTTTTCCAAGCGAGCTTGAGTTTCATCATATTCAGAGTCGGAGTATAATATTTCTACTTGAGCAAGAGAATGATGAGCTTTTGGCGCCTAGAGATGTGGAGCATTATGTATCGTTTGATACGGCGACTCAAAAAGAGAGATTTCTAAAATCTGCGCTGACATTGGGATTTGAGTTCAAAGATGATATAAGCAGCGAAGAGTTTGAGCATGGGGCTGCTCTTGTAAAGTTTCATAATGTTACTTTGGAAGTGGTAATAGTGGTTGTAGAGGAGCTTTTTGAACTGATAAAAAAAGAGCATGGCTATT